>Ga0209581_1000204_pt1 | contig 182081 bp, 192 predicted proteins | sample Coa_R2_FD_187160 | JGI IMG/M metagenome (GOLD analysis project Ga0209581, IMG submission 187160) | Surface soil microbial communities from Centralia Pennsylvania, which are recovering from an underground coalmine fire - Coalmine... | ecosystem: Environmental > Terrestrial > Soil > Unclassified...
AGGCGTCTTGGGTGCGGGGAAAGGTCCGGCGCCTGCTGCTCCGTTCGCAACGGGGCACCGGGACGGCATGGGGCCCCGCCTCCGGTCACTAGGAACCGGCGCGAGGAGCTCGCTGACGGAGAGGCTTTTCGCCTCACGAAAAGCGCGGCCCATGCCGAGAAATCGCCGCGCTGGAGCGCTGTGAAGCGCCCGCCTCTCGAGAAGAGAGGCAAACGGAAGGCCCGATGCGCCGAGCGGCGCTCCGGCCCCCTCGGTTCTTTGAAAGGAAACGAGGGCTGTGATGGAAGAATGCCCGGGCGCGCTTAAGAAGCGCGGGTGCGGGGAGGATGAAGCTTGGCTAATGATAGGCAACCTCACCCTGAGGAGCGGCGCATCGAAGTCGGGCTTGCCCGACTTCGGATTTTAGATCGCAAGTCGGCAACAACCGACTTGCATGCGCCGCGTCTCGAAGGGTCCATCCGAAGCGCGCCTCATCCTTCGAGACGCCGCGCTTTCGCGCGGCTCCTCAGGGTGAGGCTCGTATTTATGCTTTCATCTCCGGCGACCGGATATGCTCCGGCCGTGCGCCGACGCCGACGAAATAGGCGGGGAGCTGCTGGAAGAGCGGAAAGCTGGAAATCAGCCGCAGTACCCACGGCACTTTCAATTCCCCTGTGCCGGATAGAACTTTCTTCAACACATTGTCCTGCACGAATACTTGCATACGCTGTGTCGCTTTCGTCGGAAACTCGCGGCGCTTCTGCACAGCGTTCAAGTCGTCGATCGTCACGCGCTTCTCGCGCAGCGGCTCCCACAGTAAGTTCGCGGCCGCAACCGCGTCCTGAATCGCGAGATTGATGCCGACGCCGCCGACCGGCGACATCGCGTGCGCCGCGTCCCCGATGCACAGGAGCCCGCGCCGCGCCCATTCCTCGAGCCGGTCGACCGCGACGGTGAGTAGTTTCACTTGATCCCAGTCTTTCACCTCCTGCATTCGACCGCGCGCGAATGGTGCGAGCTTTTCGACTTCGTTGCGGAAATTCTCCAGGCCCTTCGCGCGCAATTCCGCGTCGCCGCCTTTATGAATGACAAAGGCGCATTGCCAATAGTCGTCGCGGTTGAGCATGACGAGAAAGTGCCCCGGCCCGAGCCGCGCCATCGTTTCCTCCGGATCGGATTTCGGCCGCGACAGGTGAAACCAGAGAACGTCGATCGGCGCGCCGAGCTCTTTCACGGCGAGCTTCGCCGCTTCCCGCACGACAGAGTGGCGCCCGTCGCAGCCGAGCACGAGATCGGCGAAAATCTCGATTTCGCCCTGCGGCGTTTTCGCGCGCACGCCGGTGACGCGGCCTTCCTCCTCGATCAGGCCGGTCACTTCCGTTTCCATCCGCAACAAAAAGCCGGGATAGCGTTTCGCCTTCGTGGCGAGAAAATTCAAAAAGTCCCATTGCGGCATCAGCGCGATGTACGGATAGCGCACACCCAGCTTGGAAAAGTCCGCGAGCTTGAATCGCTTGTCGCCGAGATGGAAATAAAGAGAAGAAACTTTCTGGTGCGGTACCTTCAGAAAATCCTCGATCAGCCCGAGTTCGTTCATCAGTTGCAGAGTGGAGGGGTGGATCGTGTCGCCGCGGAAATCGCGGAAGAAATCCTTGTGCTTCTCCAGGACCTCGACGCGCACCCCGGCGCGGGCGAGCAGGAAACCGGCCATGACGCCCGCGGGACCGCCGCCCGCGATACAGCAAGTCGTGGAAATCCGCTCCATCTGGCGCCCCGCTTGGTTTGCCGCCATCTGTGCGCTATTGGATACTGACTGAACAGGAGCCCGCATGTCACTCGCCCCCGATCTTGAACGCAAATCCGCTCTCGCCGGTTCCGGAACGATCCGCCACGACTGGACGCGCGCGGAAGTGCGCGAACTTCTGGAAATGCCGTTTCCCGATCTCATGTTCGAGGCGCAGCGGCTGCACCGGCTCTATTTCGATCCGCGCGAGGTGCAGATTTCGACGCTCCTTTCGATCAAGACCGGCGGCTGCCCGGAGGACTGCGCCTACTGCCCGCAGAGCGCGAAATACGACACGGGCGTGAAGGCGGAGAAATTGATGTCGGTCGAAAAGGTTCTCGCGGACGCACGCGCGGCGCGCGACGCGGGGGCGCAGCGCTTCTGCATGGGCGCCGCCTGGCGCTCGCCGAAGGATCGCGATCTCGACAAGGTGTGCGCGATGATCGAGGGCGTGAAGGCGCTCGGCATGGAAACCTGCGTGACGCTCGGCATGCTTACCGGCGCGCAGGCGCAGCGCCTGAAGGATTCCGGTCTCGATTACTACAACCACAATCTCGATACTTCGCCCGAGTATTACGAAAAGATCATCACCACGCGCTGCTATCAGGATCGCCTCGACACGCTGGAAGCCGTGCGCGAAGCGGGCATCCATGTTTGCTGCGGCGGTATCGTCGGCATGGGCGAGACGTTAGATGACCGCGCGGGCATGATCCAGACGCTCGCAAGCCTGCCGGAGCACCCCGAAAGCGTGCCGATCAATTTGCTGGTGCAAGTGGAAGGCACTCCGGTTTCGCTCGGCCAGAAGACCGATCCGCTGGATTTTGTGCGCGTGATTGCCGCTTCGCGCATCACCATGCCGGCTTCCGTCGTGCGGCTTTCCGCCGGGCGCGAGGACATGAGCGAGGAAACGCAGACGCTTTGCTTCCTCGCCGGCGCGAACTCGATCTTCTACGGGCCGAAGTTGCTCACGACGCCGAACCCCGCGCGCGACCGCGACATGCAGCTCCTCGACAAGCTCGGCATGCGGCCGATGTCGGCGTGACGCACGAATGGCGCCGCCGCTCGCAGGCATCAAGGTTCTCGAACTTGCCCGTGTGCTGGCGGGCCCGTGGGCGGGGCAGTTACTTGCCGATCTCGGCGCCGACGTCATCAAGATCGAACGCCCCGGCACCGGCGACGACACCCGCGCCTGGGGGCCGCCGTTTGTGCAAGGGCCGAACGGCGAAAATCTTTCTTCCGCCTATTATCACGCGATCAACCGCAACAAGCGCTCGGTCACGATCGACTTCAAGAACAACGAAGACCACGCGCTTCTCTTGGCGCTTGCGCGTGAAGCGGATGTGCTGATTGAAAACTACAAAGTCGGCGATCTCAAGAAATACGGACTCGATTACGAGAGCCTCAGGAAGGAAAATCCGCGCCTGATTTATTGCTCCGTCACCGGCTTTGGGCAGGACGGGCCTTACGCGCATCGCCCCGGTTACGACTTCGTCGTGCAAGGCATGAGCGGCATCATGGATATCACCGGAGAAGCCGACGGCATGCCGCAGAAACCGGGCGTTGCCTTCGCCGACGTCTTCACCGGCGTCTATTCGGCACTCGCGATCGAGGCGGCGCTGATCGCGCGTCATCGCACGGGCGAGGGGCAATATATCGACATGGCGCTGCTCGACGTGCAGACGAGCGTGCTCGCGAACCAGGCGCTTTACTATCTCGTCTCCGGTACGCCGCCGCGCCGCTTGGGAAACGAGCATGCGACCGTGGTGCCTTTCGGCGTCTTTCCCGCGAGCGACGGCCACATCATCATCACCGGCGGCAATGACGGGCAGTTTCGCGGCATGTGCAACGTGCTCGGCATTCCGGAAGTCGCGGACGACCCGCGCTTCAAGACCAACGCCGCGCGCGTGGAAAACCGGCTGGCGCTTCGTGAAATTCTCTTTGCCGCGACGCGCAAACATCCGCGCGACAAGCTCTCGGCGGAGCTGGAGAAGGCGGGCGTTCCCGTCGGTCCGATCAACGACATCGCCGGTGCTTTCGCCGATCCGCAGATCAGGCACCGCAAGATGCGCGTCGATCTGAAGGAAGAAGCCGAGGACGGCGTCACCATTCCCGGCGTGCGCACGCCGATCCTGATGTCGGAAACGCCCTTGCGCTACGATCACCCTTCGCCGCGGCTCGGCTCCGACGATACCGCTGTGCGCGACGCCGTACGCGCTGGCCGTTCCGCCTTTCGCTCTGTAGGATAAGACGATGCACAAACAATCGAACCGTTCCCGCACCGGCGCGCGCATTCTGGTGGACGCGCTGGAAGCGCACGGCCTCATGCACGCTTTCGGCGTGCCGGGCGAAAGCTATCTTGCCGTGCTCGACGCGCTTTCCGATTCCAAAATCGATTTTACGATTTGCCGGCAGGAGAGCGGGGCGGCCTTCATGGCGGAGGCGGTCGGCAAGCTCACCGGCAAGCCCGGCCTTTGCTTCGTTACGCGCGGCCCCGGCATGACCAATGCGAGCGCGGGCGTGCATGTCGCGCAGCAGGATTCGACGCCGATGCTTTTGATCGCGGGACAGATCCCGCGCAACTTCCGCCACCGCGAGGCGTTTCAGGAAGTCGATGTGCGCGCGGTTTTCGGCACCATGGCGAAGTGGGTCATCGAGATCGACGATCCCGCGCGCATTCCGGAATTCGTTGCACGTGCGGTGCGCGTCGCGACGCAAGGCCGTCCCGGCCCGGTCGTCATCACGCTCCCCGAGGACATGCTCACTGAGGAAGCCATCACCGACGATCTTCCCGCCTTCGAGCCGGTCGAGATCGCGCCGTCGCTTTCTGACATGGCGAAGCTGCAGAAGCTTCTATGGGCGGCGGAAAAACCGTTCGTGATCGTTGGCGGCTCGCTCTGGAACGAACAGGCGGTGGCCTCGCTCGTTCGTTTCGCCGAGCGTTTCGACCTTCCGGTCGGCGCGAGCTTCCGCCGCCAGATGCTCTTTCCCAACCAGCACGATTGCTACGCGGGCGACATCGGCACCGGGCCGAACCCGAAGCTCTCCCAGCGTATCAAGGACGCGGACTTGATCCTCGCCTTCGGCGCGCGGCTATCCGAATGGCCGACGCAGGGCTACACGCTCGTCACCGCTCCCGATCCGGGCAGAAATTTCGTGCATGTGCATGCCGGCATCGAAGAGCTCGGCCGCGTGTTCCAGCCGACGCTCGCGATCAACGCAACACCCGTCGCTTTCGCGGCCGCGCTCGAAGCCGTGCAGCCGCCGCAGGACATCCGCTGGCGGCAATGGCGAAAAGCCGCGCGCGACGATTATCTCGCTTGGTCGGAGCCGCTGCCGAAAATTCCCGGCGACGTGCAGATGAGCACGATCGTCGGCTGGCTGCGGAAGAATCTGTCCGCCGATACGGTGATGTGCAGCGGGGCGGGGAATTTCTCGATCTGGCTGCATCGCTTCTATCGCCATCCGAAATTCGGCACGCAGTTGGCACCCATTTCCGGCACCATGGGCTATGGCGTGCCGGCGGCCGTCGCCGCCGCGAAGCTCGATCCGAAGCGGCCGGTCTTGTGCTTTGCCGGCGACGGCGACTTCCTGATGACCGGGCAGGAGCTCGCGACCGCCATGCAGTATGGTCTTGCTCCGAAGATTTTCGTCATCGACAACGGCACCTACGGCACGATCCGCATGCATCAGGAGAGGGAGTATCCTGGCCGCGTCTTCGGCACGGACCTGAGGAACCCCGACTTCGCGATGTTCGCGCGCTCCTTCGGCGCCGACGGTTTCACCATCGACAAGGACAAGGACGCGATCCCGGTGATGGAGCAGGCCTTCGCCTCGAAGAAGGCCGCGGTCGTGCATGTGAAGATCGCGACCGACGCCATCACGCCCTCCACCACGCTCACGGCGCTACGGGAAAAGGCGCTGAAAAAGGGCTAGGGAGCCAGTTGAATCAAAACTTGAAAAAGTGAAAGTGAATCGGGAAGATTCATCCGCCCGGCCAAACGCTTGAGCCGACTCGAAAATTCAGGATCGTAACGGAATAGGGGTTTGAAAATCAGGCTGCCCGGTGCTATCGCACTCCTGCTTCCAAGCCGCCATTGGGGGATAGTTCAACGGTAGATCAACGAGCTTTTTTCTAAGTATTTGTTTTTGCTCAATCCGTTTTACATTTGCCGCGAAAATCGTCCCAAGCAATCCCAATGGCTTAAGGCGGGAATGTAAAAATCATTCCTTCACGACACTGAGCTTCGTCCGCAGGGCTTCGCCGACCTTCACCTGATCGCGGAAGCGCATGTAGCGCTCGATGGTGTTCGGATCCATGCCGACATCGTTCGAGATGCGCTCGACCGAATGTCCTTCGCCCAGTCGCTTTAAGACGCCGGTCGCGCGCAAGCCATGGATATGCGGCCACGTCGCGTCCTCGGGCTCGAAGTCCCAGTCGTATTTTTCGACCTGCGTTTCGACCCACTCACGCCAGAGCTTGCATAGACGCTTCCCGGCCCCCGTACGCTTGAGCCAGCGGATCCAGCGCGAGCGGAGGCTCGTCTCGTTATAGGGCACACCGCGGGGCGTGTAGAGGTAGAGATCCTCGCGGTAATGCGACCAGGGCTTCTTGAAACGCGCGTTCGTGAACACGATCGGCGATTCCGACCACTGGTCGAGCTCCAGCGCGTCGGCGGTCGAAAGCTGGATAAGAAATGAGCGCCTCCGGCGCCGCGTTTTCTTGGGGCGACACCATAGCCCGCGCCCTTCGCGGAATTTCTTGCCCATGCGGACAAGGTCGCTTTCGCGCTGGCAGGTCATTACGCCGAGGCGCGCCATTCGTTTCAGGTCGTTCCATGCGTTCTGCTCGACGTAATCGAGCACCCATTGCGGCCATGGGATGTAGCCGCGATCGAGCAGGTCAAGAGGCGAGACCTTGTCGAAAGGATTCGATTGATCGCGGCCGGGCTTCATGCCAAGCGGGATCGCCCAATCGTATAGAATGCGCCCTACGGCGACGAGCTGGTTCGCCATGCCGGGCGTTTCCTTCAACGCGTCACGCGCCTTCGTGGCGGCAAGCGGCGTGATCTCCGCGATGCCCAAGTCGCCCCAGGCGCGCACGATGCGGCGGAGCGAGATCGAATAGACTTCCTGCGTCTGCGCGGCGAGGCGCGTGAAATTCTCGGATTGCTTGTATTCCTCGACAAGCCATTCGACAGTGTCTTTCGTCGCGCCCTTCGGATTGAGGGAGTCATATTCCCGCCAGAAGGCTTCGCTCTGCGGATCATTGGGAAGCGAAATCCGGGGACCGGGCGACTTCGAGCCGCGCCCGCGCTGGAAATAGAAATAGACTTTTCCGCCGGAGCGGACGGCATGCACATGCTCGGGCAGTTCAATGCCCACGGCTCGTCGACGGCCCATCCGCTACATTCCCGGCACGCAAGGCTGCGCGATCGATGCCGGGAGCGGCGTCGTCCCGGCTGCCGCGCAGCTTAGAGCGGACGGCGGGCCAAAACCAGCGGGGTGTGGATTCCGGAAAGCCGGGCTCGGGCGGCGGAATGCGGCCGATCGCGACATAATGATCCCATGTCTCCGGGCTCACGGCGGCGAGATAGGCGCCGAGCTCACGGTCGACGAACTCGGGGGTGATGTGGCCGTATTTCGCCCGGAGGGCTTCCTTAGCGCGGCTCATGGCTGCACCGGCCAGGCGAGGTGATGCTCGCCGTCGAGAGAATTGCCCGCCGCGCGTTTGCCGATACAAGCCATATAGCACGATCCCGGAATCGTGCCGCGGCCGCTGGTCGCTATAGCGACTTCGACGTCGGATTGCCCGGTGGGGTGCACGATCTTGACGCGACCGGCGCGAATATCGCCGCCAAGATCTCCCCCGGGTTCGATACGGTGCGGCGCCCACTCGCCCCATTGCTTGAAGAAGAACGGCACGCCGTCGGCGGCGCACTGATCACGCAGCGATCGCGCCCAGGCGGGATGCATTGGCCGCGCATCCTTGCCGCTTTCGCCACCGACAATCACCCAGTCGAGGCGCGCGAGTTTTTCCGGCGCATCGTACATGGCGCGGCCATCGCCATCCGCGCCGATCACGAAAGATCGGAGCCCGCGCAGAGCGTCGTATTTTATTCCGTCTCCGACGCGAGTGATCCGTGCGAGATCGATCGGACCGAGTAGGGGCTCGGCGCTGATGAAGCGGACCGCTGCCGGTGTCGCGAGCAGGAGAGGAATGCGCTCCTCGGCGCGCTCCTGATCCTCGGCCGAAACGCCGAGCCAGACGTTCGGCAGATGTAGGAAATCTACGTTGAACGGCCGCTCGCAATCGGGCGCAAGACCGCGTGCCATCGAAATATAATTCTGAATTTGCGAACGGAACTGCTTCACAGTTTCATCGAAATATTGGTACATCCTTTGCGCGCGTTTCGTGAGCACGATGAAGGTGTGCTGCGGGCAGAGCGCCATGATCGCGAAAACGCGATCGATCCATTCGTCGGGCACGTTCTCGTGGAAGAGGTCGGACATCGAGTTCACGAATACGGTACGCGGCTCGCGCCAGCCGAGCGGCTTCAGGAGCGTGGCCTCCGGGGCGAGGCGCAGCTCGCCGGTCCAGACCGGATGGCCGTTCACGCGTCGCGTGAGGCCGTGATACTGCGGCGTTTTCGGGTTGAAGTTCTTGCGCCATGCGCTCTTCGCCGCGTAGCAACGGATGCAACCGTGCGAGGCGATCGAGCAGCCGAGCGTCGGATTCCAGGTCTCGCCCTTGGTGCCGGGGCGGTGCGTCCATTCGATCGCGGTGCCGTGGTCGGTCATTCCGCGGCCTCATCGACGAGCCTTGTTTCAAGGCCATATTTTTCGGACGTTGCGTTGAACTTCTCGATCAAGGCGCGGCGGAGATCGATGTTCTCCGCCATCGCGATCAGGTCGACGCAGATCACTACATCGGCCAATTCCTCTGCAAGCTGCTCGACGGTAGCGCGCGAACCCTGGATGCCGAGACGTTCGCGCGCGATCTTCTTGATGATGTTGCATGCCTCGCCGACCTCGCCCGCGAGTTCATTGCCGCGATATTCAAGGCTGATGCCGTTTTCCTTGTCCCATTCCCTTTGCCGGCGGAGATTGGCGAGCCGAAGCAGTGCAAGCATCACTCGCCCCTGCGTTCAGCGCGCCAGCGCGCGGGGATTTCGAATTCGGTTTGCCAGAGGCCGAGGCGATCCTCTTTCGCCATTGCTTGCGCGGCGGCGTAGCGTTCGATCCGATGCGGCGCGATCTGCTCGTTGTCGCGTAGCACGATCGCCCATCCCTGGCGGACGAGCACTTCTGCCACGTCCATCTCGCCGTCCGGCAGAACGCACCAAGCGACGAGACGGCCGTAGCGGTCACGGTCGAGCGGCTGGCAGGAAAGGGATTGCTCGCCGATGATCTTCGCGAGCTTAACGCGGGCGATCAGTCCGCATTTGTAGGCGATCTGGCCGTCATAGAGTGGGAGAAAGCAGAGCTGCCGTGCTTCGGGCGCATCGATTCCATAGAGGCGGATTTCGGCGGCGCCAATGCGGAGCGAATCGCCGTCGATCACCTGCGGCTTGCCCTGTACGATGAATTCGCCGGCGATAGCGGGGAGGGCAAGAAATGCTCCGATCGCCGCGGCAAAAGAGCGCCTCATTTCATCCCTCGCTCCCCGGTGTAAGGACCGCGCGGCGGGGTATCAGGCAGATTGTTCATATTGCTTCTCCGGAGAGAGACAGGCGCCGTATTTGTCGACGAGCGCGATGCCGCGGCGCTTCAGGGCATCGACGACGGAAAAGAGATGCGGGTTGCCGGCGGCATCGACGAAGCCGGCTCCGGCGCGCTTCAGAGGCCCCATGCAGAGCGCCTGATAGGCGCGGTTCATTTCGGGGGTGATGATGCCGAGCCTTGCGGCGGCGCGGCGCGCGCGGGCGGCGCGGTCGGTCTCGATGTAGGTCATTTCCCCTCCACGGGGCGGATGCGATGTCCGGGAATGCGCGGGGGAGCGGGGCGGCCGATTTCGGCGGTTCGGGCGCGGGGGCTCACGGCTCCGGCACTGCCTGCGCGATCATGGCCGATAGCGGGAACAGACAATGCCGGAGCCTCCAGCCGAATGAATCGGCTGCCCGACACTATAAGCGAAACGCATAGTGATTGCCAAGCTGAACTATATGCAAAACGCAGTGGATAATTCCGCCGCTATGCGCGAGGCTGTGGGTGCGGCCGCAGGAGTTTCGGCAATTATGTAGCGATTACAATCGCTTAAAGTTTATTTGTTCGGCTTTATCAGCGCGCGGAGAACATTAATAGCTTGATCCTGCACGTCTTTTGGCTGATCGCGAAGGAGCGCATTGGCGTTCGGGACGTCGGGCGGATAGTACAATTCATCCGGTTCGCAACCCACTGATTCGGCATATTCGGCGAGGGTAATTTCACCCAACAGGATCTCGCCGCGCTCCCATGAAGCTATTGTATTTACGTCTTTTTTCAGCTTCTGCGCGATATCGATCTGGCGCAAGCCGGCCGCTTTCCTGCGCTCCGCGAGATAGAGCTTGCGAGGCCTGACCTGCGGCCGGCGAGACTGCTTCTTCATAGCCACAGTCTGCCAACCCATTGTTATACCGTCAGTATTCGTTAAACGCATAGTGCGAGTTGCAATCGCTATGCGTTTTGCTAATAGCGGAGTCATGAGCGATTCCGTCCATCCGCTGAAAGCGAGCCGACTGCGGCGAGGAACGAGCCAGCAGCAGGACGCGGATGCGATCGGCGTCAACGTCAATACATTCGCCGGGTGGGAGCGCGCCGAAATGATGCCCGCTCCCCGTCGATGGGCAAAAATTCAGGAAGTCACCGGCGTCACCGCTGAACAGATCACGGCGGCCTTTACCAAAGCGGAGGCTGCCGTATGAAACGTTCAACACAAAAATTTGAAGCCATTGCGGGCTGCCGCAATGAGCATGTCGCGGCCGAGCGTGCGGGTCGTGAGATCGATCGCGGGCCAGATCGCGGAAAGCGGAAATATCACATTGCGCAAATGCACGCGCGTTCCGGGCTCCGCTTCGCCCAGGACAGGAATGCAGTCGCGGTACAGTATGAACCGCACGCAGGAATTTTCGACAAGTTCTACCGCGTGAACGCCATTGCAGAAAAGATCTTCCACCACAGCCGGGGCAATGATCTTCGGCTGCGGCGTACGCAAACAATTGCCCATGATTTCGGCCTCTCCCGCATCCTAGGAGTATATCCCCCTGCGGCGCGGGGCCGCAATCGTGCGCTGCGAAAGTCGGCTTAACCATGAAACCGAATTGCACCTTGACAGTTCCAAAGGCAATCGAAGCCGGTGAGGCATCTTGCAGCAAAAGCTGCAATTCCTTGCAGTTGATTCAATCAGTGGGTGCAGTCGCGCGTAAGCTGTGGCCGAGAAAAACCGCAGCCGAGCTCGCCTCGCGCACCGGCCGCTCGCAGCGGCAATGCCATTACTATCTAGCCCGCAAATTCAACCTCGACGCGCCGGCGCTCGTGCGCCTCCTGCGCTCGCGCGAGGGTTTGGCTTTTCTGGAAGCCATGCTCGGTGACGACAAGCCGGAATGGTTTCAAGATTTCAAGGAGAACGTCGAGATCCGGCGGCTGCGCCGCAGCCAGGCCGAGATCCGGAAACGCATTGAGGCTTTTTCGGGCGACTAGCCCGGAACGGTTTGCGTAAAGCGTGAGTGGGGCCGTGACCGGCACGGCGAACGATCGGCGGGGAATCCCTCGTGCTGAAACGGAAGAGTGTTGCCTTTTCGCTGTGGGTCGCGCGTCGCGGCGAGCAGCTTTCCGCGTTTTTCACGAGCCTCGCCGAGTTCATCAAGACCGGCAAGTGGCCGGAAAAGACTTCCGAGAAAGGCGGCGACGATGAAGCCGCTCGATAGTTTCGCAGCGTCGAAGCCCCAGGGGGCGAAGGGCCGTAGCCCTAGCGTACCAGGCGGATTTGCCGTGCCTTTCGGCGCTGCTGACGCGCGCCACTACGGCTCGGCGCGCGCCGCTTTCTGTGATGGCCAAGATCCTCGATGGGCCCAAGCAGCGGGAGCGGACTAATGACCGAAACCTGCGTGCTGATCTCCGTCGCGAAAGCCGCGATCGACGCGGCCGAGCACGCCGGCCACGAGCCGCTCGAAACAACGCAGGCGAATGCCGACCGCGTGATGACGCGGCTCTGCCAGTGGCGCGATCCGCACATCCGGAAATTCTTCAACGACGGCATTCCGTTCGACGGCCAGGAGCTTTGCGTCGAGGCGGCGCTCCTGATCGACGCAATTTTCCGCATGGTCCGCGCACGCGGCGAAGTGCTCGGGCTGCAGGCCGCGATCGTGAAGGCGCACATCGATCTGGTGCGCTTCGAAATCAGCATTCTGCAAAACAGGACGGGCGAGGAGCCGGGCTGATGGGCAAGTTTCTTCTCTTGTTTCTGGCGTGGTCGATCGTGGCGGGCTTTCTCGGATTCTTCCTGGGGCTGCTCACCGCATCGTTCCTCACCCGCGGCCCGCGGATCCTGCGCGAGCAGACGGACATCAGCGGCGAAATTCCCGTCTACGAGCAATTCCGCCTGGACAAGCCCGAATGAGCAACCCCGTCACCATAGCGCCCAGGACAAGGCGCCCACGGCGCGATCCGGCGCTCCTGTTCAGGACGGGCAGCGGCCGCGATATCAACATGGCGCATCCCGATCCGAACGATCTCGTCTGGGAGGATATCGCACATCAGCTCTCGGGCGAATACCGCTTCGGCAACGTGCCGGTGAAACGCTACTCCGTCGCGCAGCACCTAGTCATGGGCGGGCGCTTCTGCTCACCGCGCGCGCGGCCGTATTTCCGCGCGCACGATGCTCATGAATATACAGGCGACGATCCGACGCCGAAGAAGAAAGCGCGCAAGGTTTGTCTGCGCGAGACGCTCGAAAAGAGCGGCAGTTTCACGCCCGATCAAATCGCGGCTTTCGTGATGGCCGTCGACAGCGCCGACGACGAGTTCGAGATGCGGCACATGGCGGCAACACACATCGCCGCAGGCCTGCAGTGGCCCGTTCCGCTCGACATCGAGCGCGAAGTGAAAATGGTCGACTGGAAGATGCTGCTCACGGAATGGCGCGATCTCATGCCTGGGCTGCCGCCGGTCGCGCCGAAGGGCATGGAGGATCTGCAGCCGTTCCCGGTTTCGATCGGAAAGGTTTGGGCGCCGGAAGAGGCTCGCGAAAAATTGCTGCTGGCATTCCGTGCGGATTTTCCATGCTTCACCGGGGTGCCGGCATGACGATGCAGAAGCTATCGCCCATCGATCCGTCGCCGTTCGTGAGCCCAGGCGAGAAATTCCAGCTCGATACAGGCCCGAAGCCCAAGCTGAAGTGGATCGAGATCAAGAAGCTCGGCGTGGATTTGAGCTATCAGCGCGACATCGTCGGCAAGGGGAAGCGCACGCTGAACCTCATCACCGAATGCTTCCGCTGGTCGATGTTCGCGCCCGTCGTTGTCGTCGACGTAAAGCGAGGCCGCTATCCGATCATCGACGGTCAACATCGTGCGACCGCAGCTGCGAGGATCGGCATCAAGAAAATTCCCTGCTACCTCGTCAAGGCCGATCTGGCCGAGCAGGCTGCCGCTTTCACGGCGATCAACGGCAATGTCACCCGCATCTCCTCGATGCAGATGTTCCACGCATTCGTCGCCGGCGGCGACGAGGACGCGATCGCGCTGCAGAAGCTTTGCGATAAAGGCGGCGTTTCGATCTGCCGCTATCCCAAAAAGATCGTCGACATGCGTCCTGGCGAAACATTTGCCGCCACGGCGCTACGGCGCGCATATGCATTTTATGGGCACGACAATCTTCTGGCGGCGCTCGAAACGATCACAAAGACTGGCGATGGAAATATCGGATTCGTCCGCGGCTCGATCGTAAAGGCTCTGTGCGCCATATATCAGCAAGTGCCGGGTTGGCGAAAACACCCTCGCCGTAACGCAGCAATCGAGCGCGTGGGCATTCCAGAAATCTTCAAGCGCGCGAGATCGAAGGACGCAGCCGAGAGCTGCGGCATGCAGAAGGCGCTTCAATCGATCTTCGGCCAAGTGTTCGCTGAAGGGCTGAAGCCATGATGCAGCACGGCGCAAAGCTCTCTGTGTGGCAGATCGCCTGCGACTTCTGCTCGAGCGGCCATGCCGAATACGACGCCGGCGCGATCACGGGATCGTTCCCCGTCTGTCTCGAAGCGTTCAAGCAATGCGGCTGGCGGATCATTCCGAAATTGTCGGGCGCGACGAAGGTCTGGCGACACAAATGTCCGGACTGCGTCGCGCTGGAGAAGCGCGTCAACGGGAGGCTCATCTAATGCAGATCGGAAGAGTGGAAGGATGCACTCGTGTTTGCGGTAAATCCCAAGGCTATCTCGGTTTGCCAATCCGCGACGAGATCGTGAATTGTCCCGTTAACGGTCCTGGCACTCCGCAAATGGTGAGTGCCTGGATTCCGACACCGGCCGAGCTCGAAGCGCTGAATAAAGGCGCTCCTGTTCACGTAATTATTCTCGGTTCAACCCCGCCTCCAATGCTGGTCGAAATCGGGGAGGTGCCGCGATGACGACCAGGGATCCGCGGCCGGCTCTTCGGCCGGTGCACGAACTTGCAAGGATGTTTCCGAAGATCGCGGCCGACCAAAAACGCGAGTTCTTCGAATCGATCGCGCGGGACGGTGTGCGGCGCCCGATCGTACTCTTCGACGATTCATCGCTCGCGCCCATCCTCGACGGCGTGAACCGCTATGAGGCGGCCTGCGCCGCCGGTATCCCGGAAACCGAGATCCCGTTCCGTATCTTCGGCTCGGAAGAAGGCGACGGCGACGATCCGCTCGAATTCGTGATGCGCGAGAATTTCCTGCGGCGGCAGCTCAATGCCTCGCAGCGCGCGATGGTCGCGGCCGATATCGAGTCTTTCAAGCATGGCGGCAACCGCAAATCATCGGAAGCGCAGGGCGATGGTCAAGATGCAAATTTGCATCTTGACCTAGGAACGACCCGCGCCGAGGCGGCCGAAAAAACTGGCGTTTCAGTCCGATCCGTGGCGTCGGCAGCCGAAATCAAGGCAAAGGGCAGCGGTGAGCTGCAGGAGGCCGTGCGCGACGGCCGGATCAAGCTCGCATCCGCAGCCGAGCTCGCCGAGCTGTCGCACGAAGAGCAGCGCGAGATCGTGGCGAAGGGCCCGAAGGAAATTCTCGCCAAGGCCAAGGAGATCCGCGCGACCAACATGCAGGAGCGGCGCAAGGCCGCGATCGACAACATCAAGAGAATTACCGAAGGGAATACACCGCTGCCGACCGGCGAGAAAGTTCCGGTGCTCTATCTCGATCCTCCGACGCGGTTTGAATCCGGCTTCACCGATCGCTCGATCGAGAACCATTACCCGACGATGGATTTTGACCAGCTCGCGGTGCTGCCGATCGATGATCTGGCGGCCGACGATTGCGTGATGTTCTGCTGGACGACAATCCCCTGGCTCGCGAATACGATCAAGCTCGCCGAGGAACATTGGGGCGGGTTCGAATACAAGTCCTGCTACGCCTGGGACAAGGAAGTCGCCGGCACCGGCTATTGGGCGCGAAACCAGCACGAGCTGCTGCTTGTTTTTACCCGCGGGAAGATTCCGTCACCGCCCAGGAGCGCGCTCTATCCCTCGATCGAGCGATCGAAAAAGCGAGAGCATTCCCGCAAGCCAGATTTCTACTTCCGGATGATCGCCGAATACTATCCGGAACTCCGAAAGATGGTGCTCTTCCATCGCGGCGCAGCGCCGCACGGCTGGGAAGCATGGGGCAATGAAGTCGAAACCGCCGACGATGGCGTCGACGTCATCGACAAGCTGAAAGCCCCTGAACCGAAACAGCAAACGCTAGCTGAAGCCGCGCTCGCGGCGATCGAGAAAGACAAGTGCAAGAAAGGCTGTAGCCCTGCGCCGACTGGCGTTGAGGCCATCGATGCGTGTTTTCCCGCAAGCAAGCAAGACGATCTCGACATTCCCGATTTCCTGCGCCGGACGCCAGAAGCTGTCGCATGAATTTCATCCTCAACAGGAGTCACACCATGAACCATCCGCATGAAGTTCCGCTTTCGAGACTGAAATACGATCCGGCAAATATTCGACAGGCAGGCCGCGGCTCCGAGCCGATCTACAAGGCCTCGCTGATGCAAAAGGGACAGATTGCACCGCTGATCGTTCGGCCTGCAGGCGACGGCGTCGATTATCTCGTGACAGATGGCGGCAAGCGGCTCGCTTCCTTCGCCGAGCTCGCCCAGGAAGGCGCGATCAAAGAAGATCATCTCATCAAGATCGAGGTGCGCGAGGAAGACGAAAAGGCGGCGCGCGATACGAGCTTGGCAACAGCGATCGTGCACACGGAGGCACATCCAGTCGACGTCTACGAGGCCTTCGCGCAGCTCCGGAAGGACAAGGTCTCCGACGACGAGATCATGAAGCGGTATAATCTGGGCCGCCGGCAGTTCAACCAGACGATGGCACTCGGCAATCTCGCGAAGCCCATCCGCGATGCCTGGCGCAATGGCGAGATAAAAGCCGACATCGCCAAAATCTTCACGATCGAGCCCGACGCCGACAAGCAAGAGAGCGCATTTAAGGCGCTCAAGAAATCGGGTGGCATATCGTCCGAATACTCGGTGCGCGAGAAGCTGAGCAAGTCCGATGAACGGGTATCGAGCTTGGTCAAGTTTGTCGGCGTCGAAGCGGTTCGCGCAGAAGGCGGAAAGGTCAACGAGGATCTATTCGGCGACGATCACCAGACCAAGGATGTGAAGCTCGTAGAGCGGCTGGCCTTCCGACGTCTCAACGACGAATGCAATCGGCTCAAAGCCGAAGGCTGGTCATGGGCGCTTCCCGAGGAAGATCTGCCGACCAAGCCCAATCACTGGCGCAACTGGCAGAAGATTCCTTTCAAGGAGCAGTACACGGCCGAAGAAAAGAAGCGACTCGACGAGATTGATGAGCTCACGAATTGGGATCGCGACGATGTCATCCGCGCTGAACAGGACGCAGCCGAGCGCGAGGGCGAGAAAATCCAAATGCAGGCGCGGGCGCGTTCCTACAAGCCGGAAGACAAAGCGAAATCGGGCTGCATCGTCTCGATCGACGAGAAGGGCGATCTCGAGATCGAGTACGGGGTCATCCGGCCGAAGGAAGCGCCGGTCGAGGCGGTAAAGGCGAAAAAGCTTTCACCGGCCGAGCAAAAGGCCGCCGAGAAAAAGGCGAAGGAAGAAGCGAAGAAGCGGGCCGATTCTAAAACCACCATCCCATACGATTTGAAGCACCGCCTTTCCGAGACGCTCACCCGCGCGGCCGCGAAGGCGGTCGAGCTCGACGTCGACCTGGGCATGGAAATCCTGATTGCGGGGCTGATGAGTGAGGGCGAGCCCTACCAGGAGAAGATCTGTCTGCGCGTTGGCGGTGAACTCGCGGATGACATCATTAGCGGCGCTGAATTCGCGGAAATGTTGAAGCGGGTGCAGAAGCTCTCGCCGAAACAGAAGCTCGCAGCGCTCGCGAGGCTCGCAGGCGCAAGCTTCAGTTTCCTTCATAGACAAGGCGGCGAGCCGCCGCTCGAGCATCCAGACGTTATCGCGGTTCTGCGCGCGATCGAGCCGCGGGACTTGGAGAAAAGTCTGCAATCCGAATTCAACGCCGCAGACTATTTCAAGACCGTCTCAAAGGCGCTCTGCCTGCGCGCGATCCGCGAGGCGCTCGGTCCCGACCAGGCCAAGCAGCTCGCCGAAAAGAGTGCCGCGGATATCCAGAAATTCACTATAGCGAAGGTGCCGTCGACGGGCTGGCTGCCGCCTGAATTGAGAACGTCAGCCTACACGGGGCCGACAGGAAAATCCGAAAGCAAGAAGAAAGTCTAACCCCGTCCGCGGGTCGCGGACAATCCTTGGAGACCTGACTCATGAACAAACATTCGGAAGTAAAAAGTGAGAAATCAGTTCTGGTGAAAGCAGATCCTAACCTGCCTGCATTCGTAGTTTCGGGCGCATCAGCCATCGCCATCAAGGCAGGTACGATTTTCAACGGCGTAAAATTTTCGGGAGACACGCCGATTGCTCCTCCGGAGGGAGGCTTCGTTCCCGGCACCGACTATTATGTCTGGCTCAAAGATGGCGCCCCACTCTGCGAAAAAGCCAAGGTTAGTAGCCTCGATCAATTGATCGGCGGCTTCCATTTCGCGCCCGGCGGCAATGCGACCGAGCGCAAAGGCGGTGACGAGACGCCGGCGATCAATCCCTATTCCGCATGGGACATCAATTTCCATCCCGCCTGTGAAGATCCGCGCGGAATGACACTCGTCGAAATGTTCGGCGAGAAATTCTGGTGCGACATCTATCTGCTCGGCGCCGATCACAACAAGGATGGTACCAGCAAGTTCGGCGTTCGGATCGCCGACGGTGACGAGCCTCCCGTCAAAATCGATGATGGCGTTTTCGATAATCTCGATTACGCAACCGCCGTCCAGGTGATGAAGGATCACGGGAAACAGCTTCTCAGCGTGACCGAATTCTCCGCGGCCGCTTATGGCGTGAAGGAAAGGTCATCTGCCGACAAAGACCCCAAGAAAACGAAGCTGGACGCTCCGCGCACCAGCAAGTTCGGCGTGATGCAGGCGACCGGCAACATGTGGGTGTGGGGTCACGACGGTGACCCCCACGAGCCGCGCGCGAGCCTCTTCGGCGGTTCCTGGCTCAACGGCTCGAACGCGGGCTCGCGCTACGCGCACGTGGCCTACCTCTGGCCGGGGTACTCGAGCGACTCTCTCGGGGCGCGCGGCCGCAGTGACCACCTGCAGCTTGTTTAGCCGCCGCGACAGCGGCGGCGTTTGAACAACCCAAGATGACGATCGTCAGGGACGAAAATTCCAGCACTGAAGGCTTGGCGATCGTCGAGAAATATGAGGCATTTGTGACCTATCTCTACCCGATCTTGCAAACATGCCCACGCAAGCACGGCGTCCTTCGGGACGTCGTGCTCGGCGCGATGTTCGTGACGATCGGGGATCTCCATCACGCATCGAAATCGCGGCAGGTATCGCGGCTTTACTCCGTCGACGCCCAGTTCGCGACGTTGCGTTCACATCTGCGCTTTCTGGAACACATTCATGTGATTTCGCCAAAGCAACGGACGGCGGCGCTCACGCTGCTCGCCCAGCCTGGCGGAATGCTGAATTCGTGGATCGGAAAGCTCAGGGGGCAAGCGGGGAAGTGATGCAGCCGCGCGCAAGCATCTTCGGCGGTTCCTGGATCAACGGCTCGAACGCGGGCTCGCGCTACGCGAACGTGGCCTACAACTGGCCGGAGAACTCGAACGACAATATCGGGGCGCGCGGCCGCAGTGACGACCGGATTATGACTCGGCGCGTACCACGGTCGCGCCGGTCGGCCACAGAGGCAATTCCTCTCGATCAAGATCGGTGGTCAGCCCGCGTGTCCCGCTTCGGCGAAGACACTGCGCGGTCCGGCATAGCGGGGCGTAGGCCGAATCTCTCGGGATGTGGTTCGAGACCCGCGGCCGGCTTTCTTTTCAACGAGCACTTCATGGCAAAACGGTATCGGAATCTGATCGGGCAAATCGCTTCGCCCAGAAACATGCTGCGCGCCTATCAGCTGACAGCGCGCGGAAAGCGACTATCGCCTGGATATCTCGATTTCAAGGAATACGACGCTCTGAATCTCGACGAGCTGGCGCGCGAAATGCGGAACGGCACATACGTCGCAGGCGAGCCTCATGAATTTTATATCTTCGATCCGAAGCGCAGGCTGATCTCAGCACTTCCATTCCGCGATCGCGTCGCACAACAGGCGATCTGTATCATCCTTGGCCCGATTTTCGATAGGGCGATGCTGCCACGAGCATTTGCCTGTCGCGAAGGCAAAGGAACGCACGCCGGCGTCCGGCTCCTGCAGAGCGACTTGCGTCATCTCACTCGTTTCACCGAGAGTTGCTATTTTCTGAAAACGGATTTCTCCCGCTATTTCGCATCGATCGAGCTGCCGACACTATGGAAGCTGATCGAGGCAAAGATTTCATGCCGCGCCACCTTGCGCGTTCTTGAAGCCATGATTCCACGGCAGGGGATCGGGTTGTCGATCGGCAGTCTGACGTCACAGATCTTCGCCAATTACTACACAGGTGCGACGCTCGACCGGCATCTGCAGCAAACGCTCGGCGAAAAGCACTGGTACCGCTACATGGACGACCTGGTCGTTCTCGGCACCAGCTCCGAGCATCTTCGCAAGCTGAAGAATGAGATCGAGCGCTACTCGCGCCATCACCTATACCTTCGATTTTCGAAGTGGCAGATCGCGCCTATATCGCGCGGCATCAATTTCCTCGGCTATCGCATCTGGCCCACTCACAAATTGCTTCGTCGGGCCAGCGTGACGCGCGCGCGGCGAAAACTCGCCTCATACCGCGCTGCCGGCGATCGTGAACGTGAACGTCGTTTCTTGGCTGCGTGGATCGGCCACGCGAAGCATGCGGATGCCGCCAATTTAATGCGCAGCCTCGACATTCAATCGAAGGAAACGCGCTGATGCCGATACGCGCGGAAAACAAGGCACGTTACCCGAAAGATTGGGCCGAGATCTCGGCCCGAATCCGCGCGCGCGCGAAGAACAAATGCGAAGAATGTGGCATCGAAAATTATAAACTCGGCGGCCGCACGCCGGACGGCAGGTTTTTCGAAGCATTGCCAACCGTCGATAACGGGCTGAGGCTGACCTGGCCACAACCAGGCGAAATGGCCTCGTGCGAAGGATCAAAGCATAAGCTGCGCGTCATCAGGATTGTGCTCACCGTCGCGCACCTGGATCACCAGCCTGAAAACTGCGCCGATGACAATCTGAAAGCGCTCTGTCAGCGCTGCCACAATCGCTACGATCGTGCTGCTCGCGTTGCCGGCGTTAAAGCGCGGCGTAGGCAGGCCTGCGCGATCGGCGATTTCTTCGAGGAGCAAGCACGCTGATGCCGCTCCTCGTTTTCAAGCAGGCTCAATCTGGTCGAGAGGTCGCGATGATCGGCAACGTAGCCGTCGGCGTGGTCGAGGGCGACCTCAACCACGGGATATGGGTCGATCACCTGACGCCGGCGACAATGATCTCGCCGCGGCCGAACAAGGCTGCGAACCTGGCGGCCGCACGGCTCGCACTCTTTCAACGCCTCGGCGATCTGTTTGCAGCGATGCATCTGCAGCGGCTCGAGCTCGCCGAGGAAGATCGCAGCAAAACGAAACAGGCGAAGTCCGCATGACCGCGCCCAGGCGTCCAACCATTATTAAGCGCAAGCGCAACCGCGAATACACGGTCGCGCCTAATCAGCTGGTAAACGACGAGCGGCTCTCGGCCGACGCACTCGGTGTCCTCGTCTACATCATCTCGAAGCCGCAGGGCTGGCAGGTGATCACCGAACAGCTCATGAAGCGATTCAATGTCGGCAAGGACAAGATCCACCGCATCCTGCGCGAGCTGCGCGAAGCGCGCTATTCCACCAAGGAATTCGAGCGCGACGATGGCGGCCGCATCGTCGGGCAATACATGGTTTTCTATGACGAGCCGCAGCCCGACGAGGATCCGGATCAACCCGCGCGGGAGGAGTCAGCGCCCGCTATTGCCGACAACGGGATTCACCGGAATCCGGGTTTTCCGGCCGCGGAAAAACCGGCTCCGGTAAACCCGGCTCCCGTAGTAAAGAAAGATATATACAAACCTTCCCCCCAAAGCCCCCCAGGCGATACGGCCAATGCCGAGCACGATCCAGGCGGCGCCTCCGGCGCCAAGGGGCAGGAAATCGGCACGCGAGCGGATAGCTTTTTTCAATCTACCGAAGGCCCTCCGCTCGCGGAGAGCACAGCTGGCGGGCGAGAAGGGCACGACGGCGAGGCATTGCCCGCCATCCGCGCCGACGATCGAACGACCGCACGCGCCGATTTCGAGGAGCTGAAAATCTTCTGGCGTCCGTACAATTCGCGCTGCCTCGACGATGCCTGGCCGCGATTCTGGGAGCTCTCGATCGAGGAACGCGCGCAAGCGATTTCGCGCGCACGGCAGTACATCGCGGCCAAGCAGCACGAGCGAAAAACCTCGCGCAAGCCGAACGCGCGGCCGCGCTACTGCACCCTCGCCGAGTGGTGCGGCGACAAGATTTTCAAACACTTCGGGCCGCCTGTGAAATCGGCCGAGATCAGCCAGGCGAGGCCTGCGCGGCTCAATGCGGACGATGCGCTCTCCGACGAGATGGCACTCCGAGCGGCGACGGAGGGATGGATTGTCGTTTTCTATGAATTTGTGAATCGCAAAGGTCGCCTGCCGGACGAGGGTGAAATTCAGCGCGAGCGAAACTTCCGTGCTGCCTGGATTCGCGAGAAAGAGGAATTGGCACGCGAACCGGCAAAGGCCGGTCATAGTGTGGCCGTCACCGTTCTAAAAGCGGGCCGCGCGCGTGAGGAAATGCTCACGAAGAAAACGCTTCGCCTTCACGGCCAGCATGTTCCCGAAACCTCGCAGACGCATCAAGAGCTGACGGAAAGACTGATATGAAAGTGATTAGAAAAAGGCTCGATATAGAAATGCTTCTCCGCTGGGCTTTCGGCTACGAGCTGCTGAAATCGCGTGTCATGCTCGGTCCTGACGATATCGGCACGAGCTACGAGAACATCCTGGCCTTCGGCGAAACGATGCCGGAAAAGGTCGACGACGGCGTAAAGCGTTTGCCTGAAGCACTCGGCGCTCCGCATCTTGATGCCCGCATTGTCGAGGTGGAGGTTCGGCGTCTCGGAAGTATGGAAGCGTCCTGGCCGGACAGTCGATTAGCGTTATGTGGCGATCTCGCCGCTCTCGTGCCGGCGAACGATTATAGAATGACGCGGCACTCTGCGAATGCGCAGGTTCTGATCATGCAGCATGCGAAGCTTTCGACCAGGCCACCATGGGGTGAAGAGCGCCCGATACCGAAACGCATCATCGCGCCGAACGGCAAGGTGAAGGTCGATTTTCAAACGAACACTCGCCACTATCTTTCCGCGCGCGCTTATTGCCCGCTTCGATACGAGCCTGATCCTGTTGAGATAGCGATCGAGCGGGCGGAGTATGCGATCTGGCACGGCTGTCTTGTCGCGCTCGCCGCCGCGATCAACTCTCGGCTCACGGAATATGAGGCTCTTCCGCCGGCGGCTGCGCCCATGCCGTGGCTGACGGGACAGACGCCCGATAAGAAGGCCTTGGATGATGGAAGGAGAATCAATGAGAAGCTGCCGCTCTATCCGAAGCGAGATGCGCCGCTTCCGCCGCTTAAGGTCAAACACGGAAAAGGCCGTAAGCTCGATATATCGCAGGTCCAGCCAGATTGACTTGCACTTGGAATTTGCAGTACATACCGAATCGTAGAAATGCGAATCAACGAACCCCCGGCGGAAACGCGCGGGGGTTTTCGTTTGGGGCTATGCCCATGCGCTAACGCAGCCGGTGTCCAGCGTATGCCATCACTTCCGCGCAGCTTTCGGACAAAGGCACAGCAGCAGGCGCGTGAACGCAGCGAACAAGATTACGATCGTAAGCGCCGATCTGAGAGCGAGACACGCAGGCTGTATGGAACGGCTCGCTGGCAGGCGAGGCGGGCAGCTCAGCTGAAGGCCGAGCCGCTATGTGCAATGTGTCTGAAAGAGCAGCCGCCCAGGTACACGCCTGCGACTGTGGCCGATCACATCGAGCCGCATCGGGGCGACGGCGAGGCCTTCTGGAGCAACCCGCTGCAGTCCCTTTGCTCGCCGCATCATGACAGCGTGAAGCAGGCAGAAGAGGCCGCGAATAGGGGGTAGGGCGGGTCAAAAGTCAGGGAATCCGTGCCCTAGACCGGCGGCGCAGCAAAACGCGCATTTTCTCGGAATTCCGGAAAACTTTTTCGGCACAAGGTTTTTTGCATGGCTCGTGGTCGGCGCGCACTTTCGGACGAAGTGAAAGCGGCGAAGGGAAACAAAGCGGCGCGCCGGCGCTTGATTGCGGCTGAAAATGCTAAGTCGCGATCGACTGACGGCAAGGCGAAGGGTTCGCCGGCGCTGAAGATCCCAGACTTCGTGAAAGGCGCGCGCCACAAGGAAATCTATACGCGCGTCGTAACGGAATTCGCGATGCGCCGCATCGCGCGGCCGGCGGATCTGACGGCTTATGCGCGCTGGGCGTACTATGTCGACCAGTGGATCAAGCTGAAAGAGAAGATCGGCAATCGCGGCCTGACGTACGAAACGAAATCGAAGCACGGCTCGATGCTGCGCGAGCATCCAGACTTCAAAGCAATGCTTCGCGTTGAAAGTGTATTGCAGGCGCTCGAAGACCGGCTCGGACTGAACCCCGTCGCGCGGCAGAACATCATCCGCGGCCTCGCCGCCGTGCCGCCGGCGATGCGCGATCTGTTCAATGACGAGCCTCAGCCCGAAAAACCGGATTCAAATGATCCGGCCGTTCCTGCGAAACCGGAATCACCGCTTGGCTTCATAGAAGGGCCGTCGACCAGGCAGTAACGAGTCGAGAATAACCGCATGGCATCGCCCTTCTATTTTGACGAGGGCCGCGCCGATCGGGCGGTCGAGTTCTTCTCGAAATTCATCAGACTGGTGAGCGCCGAGTGGGCGGGCAAGCCCTTCGTGCTCGAGAAGTGGCAAGCCAATATCATCCGGCAGATCTTCGGATGGCGCCGTCGTTCCGACGGAACGCGCCGGTATCGCCGCGTTCGGATCTGGGTGCCTCGCAAGAACGGTAAAACCGAGCTGATGGCCGGCATCGGTCATTTGCTGACGGTCGGCGACGGCGAGCAAACAGCGGAGGTCTATTCACACGCGCTCGACAAGTCGCAGGCCTCGATCGTCTTCGATAAGGCGGTGCGGATGGTCGAATTGTCGGAGCAGCTCGCGGATCTTTACGAGGTAACGAAGAAAGGACTCTTCTGCCCTCAGCTGATGGCTTTATTCCAGCCTTTGTCGGGAGAGGCGGCCGGCAAGCATGGCTTGTCGCCGCATGCGATCTTGGGCGACGAGGCGCACGAGTGGAAAGATGACCGGCTGCACCACTTTCTGATTCAGGGCATGGCCGCGCGCCGGCAGCCGATGGACATCATCATCTCGACCGCGGGTGAGATCAAAACCTACGGGCATGAGCTCTATCTCGACAGCCGCGCGATACTCGAAGATCCGTCGCTCGATCCGGAATGCTTCGTCGCGATCTTCGAGGCCGATCCCGAAGACGATTGGACGGATCCGAAGGTCTGGGCAAAGGCGAACCCGAATCTCGGCGTTTCCGTGAAGCGCGAGTTTCTGGAATCGCTGTGCAAGAAGGCCCAGCAGAACCCGCGCTTCGAGAACGACTTCAAGCGTTATCACCTCAACATATGGGTTGAGCAGGATACGCGCTGGCTGCCGATGCGCATGTGGGACAAGAACACGGCGTATCCGAAAGACCAGGATCTGTGGAAGAAGCTGCCGGCGATGATGAAGGGCCGCCGCGGTTATGCCGCGCTCGACCTGGGATCGACGCGGGACATTACGGGAAAGATCTGGCTCTTTCCGCCGGAGGATGACAACGGCCGCTTCGTCCTGGTGCCGGAATTCTGGGTGCCTCACGATACGATCGAGCAGCGCGACAGCCCGCGCACGCCGTATGCGCGATGGGTCAGGATCGGCGCGCTGAAGTCGACGCCGGGCAATGTGACGGACTACGATTTCATCGAAGAGGAAGTCCGCCGCGATATCGACGACCGCGAATTTCAGTTTGCGAACAGCGAAGCAGGCCTCGCCTACGATCGATGGAATGCGACGCAGGTGCTTGTGCATTTGCAGAAGGACGGAGTTCCCGGCGTTCCTTTCGGGCAGGGCTTCGCTTCGATGTCGGCACCGTCGAAGGAGCTCGAACGGCTTTTCGTTTCTGGCCGTTTCGAGCACGGCAATCATCCGGTTCTGCGCTGGATGTTCGGCAATGCAGTGATCGCGAAAGATCCTGCCGGCAATATCAAGCCCGACAAGGCACGCGCTGCGGAAATGATCGAAGGCGTCATCACGACGGCGATGGCTATCGGTCTCTGGCAGAACGACGCCGAGGAGGGCGACATAAACGATTTTCTGAGAAACCCGGTGATGGTTGTCTGATATGGGCATGATCACGAAAGCGATCGCGAAGGCACTCGGCGCCGGCTACCGGGTTTACAACGAGCTCGTCGACGACATCGCGAAGGAACGGCGGCTCAGGCTGACGGATGGCCGCGGATGGTCATGGCTCGGCATCCGCGGCGCGGCTGGCAAGACGGTGAATCTTCACACCGCGATGCAGCTCTCGACGTTCTGGGCCGGCGTCCGGCTTACGGCGCAGGCGATCTCAACGCTTCCGCTGAATTGTTTTCGAAAAGAAAAGGACGGCAGCCGCGTTCAGGACGACGAACATCCGCTCGCGCTCGTCTTGAGCGATCCGAACAGCGATCAGACGCCGCAGGAATACTGGGAAAGCGTGATCGCGTGGCTCTGCGTCGACGGTAATGCATGCTCGGAAATCACGCGCGTCGGCCGGCGTGTCTCGACATTGAACATTCTTCCGAACTGCTATCCCGAACGCAAGGAGAACGAAACCCTCGTCTATAAATACACGGATCGCGGCAAGACCTACGAGCTGCCGCGAGAGAAGGTCTTCCACGTCAAGGGATTCGGGTTCGGCGGCGACTGCGGGCTGTCGGCGATCCGTTACGGCGTGCAAACCTTCAGCACCGCCATCGCCGCCGGCGAAACGGCGGGAAAGATGTTCTCGAACGGGATGCAGTCGCACGGCATCCTGACTTCCGAAAACACGCTGAAAAAGGAGCAGCGCACGCAGCTCGAAGAGATCATGAAAAAGTATGCCGGCTCGGACAACGCCGGCAAGCTGATGATCCTCGAGTCCGGACTGAAATACGAACGGCTCGCGCTTTCGCCCGTGGACGCGCAAATGATGGAGCAGCAGCGTTTCAGCGTCGAGGAAATCTGCCGCTGGCTCGGCATTCCTCCGATTATCGTGGGGCATGCCGCCCAGGGGCAGACGATGTGGGGATCGGGTGTCGAGCAGATCATGATCGCGTGGCTCACGCTCGGCCTGAATCCGCTCTGCCGGCGCGTGGAGAGCCGCATCACGAAACAGCTGATCGAGCCGGGCGATAAGCGCGCGATCTATTTCGAATTCAACCGCGAGGGCTTGCTGCAGATGGATTCGGCCGCGAAGGCGCAGTTCCTGTCGACGCTGACGCAAAACGGCCTGATGACGCGCAACGAAGGCCGCGTGAAGCTCAATCAGCCGAAGAGCAAACAGAAGGGTGCCGACGAGCTCACCGCGCAGACGAATCTGGCGCCGCTGGATCGGCTGGGCGAAATCGGATCGCAGCCGTCTCAAGTGAGAAACGCGCTGCGCGATTGGCTCGGCATCGAAGATCCGAAGCCCGAACAAAGGAAAGAGACCATCCAATGAGCAAACGGAAACTTCCGAAAGCTTCATTCAACGTTCGGGCTGATTTGCAGTCGGTCATCGCGCCGAAGGCGCTCGATCGCTGGCGGCCGGAAGTTCGTGCGAAGGACGATTCCGCCGATAACATCATTTCGGTTCTCGACGTCATCGGCAGAAACCCCTTCACGGGCGGCGGCATTACCGCCAAGACGATACAGGATCAGCTGAAGAATATTGGAAACCGCGACGTCGTCGTGAATATCAATTCTCCGGGCGGCGATTATTTCGAAGGGCTCGCGATCTACAACGTGCTGCGCGACCACTCCGCGAAAGTCACCGTCCAGGTGCTGGGCGTGGCCGCGTCCGCCGCTTCCGTCGTCGCGATGGCCGGCGACGAGATCCGCATGGCCCGCGCGACCTTCCTGATGATCCACAATACCTGGGTTTTCGCGATGGGCGACCGGAACGCGCTCCGCGAAATCGCCGACTGGCTGGAGCCGTTCGACCAGGTGTCCGTCGATATCTACGCTTCGCGCACGGGCCTCGACGGCAAGGAAGTGGCGAAGATGCTCGATCGCGAGACCTGGATCGGCGGCGCCGAAGCCGTCGAGAAGGGCTTTGCCGACGATTTCCTTCCCGCCGATGCGGTCGACGACAAGGCCAAGCAATCGGCTGCGGGCGCGGCCGTCAAGGCCGAATACAGGATTCACGACATTCTCGCACGGGCAGGCGTGCCGCGTTCCGAGCGGCGCAGCCTGGTCGCGGCGTTGAAAGGCGGCAAGCCAGGCGCTGCCGTAACCGACACGCAGGACGCTGTCGTTGTCCGGGAAGTGGAACAGCTTCTCGAACGAATGAAAGCCATCTAATCCATTCAAAAGAGGACAACATGAAACACACTCGCAATTTCGCGGGCGTGTCGATCGCCGCTTTGCTGGCCGGTTCGCGGCCGGCAGGGGTGATCGGCTCCGTCCGTAACGAAGGCTTCGACCCTTCGAAGGTCGAGCAACTGCTCAAGGACGTGAATCAGCAGCTCGGCCGCATCCAGGAGGATGTGAAAAGGAACATCGACGACGCCGTGAAGCAGACGAAGGATCAAGGCAAGATCGTCGGTGAGGTGAAGGAACAGTCCGACAAGCTGATCGCGACCGTCGGCCAGCTCGGCGAGGCGAAGCAGAAGCTCGAGAAGCGCCTCGAGGAAATCGAAGAGCGCGGCCGCGAAGTCGAGCAGAAGCTCGCCGACGGGCTCCGCAACCGGAAAACCGAGCAGGTGAAGTCGCTCGGGGAAGTCGTCGCCAACAGCGACGAAGTCAAGGCCTATGCCAAGGCCGGGGCTTCAGGCAGCTGCGTCATCAGGGTCAACCAGGAGATCACTTCGCTGTCGACTTCGGCCGGCGGTCTGATCGCTCCGACGCGCGAAACGGAAATCGTGCCGCTCGCGCGCCGGCGCATGACGATCCGCGCGCTGCTGACGCAGGGCCGCACCGGCAGCAACCTCGTGCAATATCCGAAGCAGACGACCCGCACGAACAACGCGGCCGTGATTTCGGAAACGACGCAGAAGCCGACCTCCGACTATGCGTGGGTCCTCGCCGACGCGCCCGTCCGCACGATCGCGCACATCGTGCCGATCTCGCGGCAGGCGCTCGACGACGCCCCGCAGCTGCAGACGGAAATCGACGGGGAGCTGCGTTACGGCCTCGATCTCGCCGAGGAAGACGAACTCCTCAACGGCAACGGGACGAGTCCGCACGTCTCCGGCCTGATCGCGAACGCTACGGCCTATAATCCGGCGTTCCATCCTACCGGCGAGCAGATGATCGACATCCTTCGCCTCGCCATGCTGCAGGCGGCGCTCGCCGAGTATCCGGCGGACGGCATGATCCTGAACCCGACCGATTGGGCGCGGATCGAGCTGACGAAAGACGGCCAGGACCGCTATCTCTGGTCGAATCCGCGCTCGCTCGCCGGCCCCTCGCTCTGGGGGCTTCCGGTCGCCGATACGCAGGCAATGAGCGTCGACAAATTCATGGTCGGCGCGTTCAAGCCGGCGGCGACGATCTACGACCGCATGGAAGCCGAAGTGCTGCTCTCCTCGGAGAACAAGGACAACTTCGAGAAGAACATGCTCACGGCGCGCGCCGAGAAGCGGCTTGCGCTCGCGGTCAAGCGGCCGCTCGCGCTGATCTACGGCGACTTCGGGAACATCTAACGGCGTTCTGCAAACAAGGAGAATCGGCCGGCACATCGTGCCGGCCGATTTTTTCGAGGGGATAGCGATGCTGATCAAGCCGCTCCGTGAGCTGAAGCACGAAGGCCGCAAATATTCGCCTTTCGAAGTCATGGACGTGCTCGACTATCACGGTCAGGAATTCATCCGCATGGGGCTGGCGGCCGAGGTAAAGGAGGCGGCCGCGGACGGCGCGGCGCACCCTACGATCTCCGCGCCGGCGACATCCCCGACTGGCGAGGTAAGACCTGCATCATTATCGCCAGCGGCCCCAGCGCGAAAAAATCGAAAATTCCGCCGGATGCTGAAGCAAAAGTTATCGCAGTAAACGAGTCCTGGCGGCTTTATCCCGGCGCTGACGTTCTCTATGCCTGCGACGGGGCCTGGTGGAAGCTGAATAGGGGTCTGCGGGATTTCGGGGGGCTGCGCATCACGAACGATCCGGCGGTATGCCGCGAATATCCGGGCATCCGTCGCGTCGACATCGACCGCTTCCGGCATGAAATTCTGACGGACGTTCCAGGCCGGATTGGCAACGGCGGAAATTCGGGATTCCAGGCGGTCAATCTGGCGGTGCAGTTCCGCGTGAGGCGGATCCTGCTGGTCGGGTTCGATATGTCGCTGGAACGCGGCATTCATTGGCATGGTGCGCATCGCGACCGGCTGAACAATCCGCCGCAGGGCCGCATCGGGATCTGGCGGAAACGCCTGGACGCCGCCGCGCCCGCGATCGCCGCTCGCGGCATCGAGGTCATCAATACCAGTCCGGATTCGGCGTTAACGGCGTATCGGAAAATTTCGCTGCACGAGGCATTGAATGAGCGACCACCGCATTAAAGCGCTCAGAAAAATTTCGCGCTCGACCGATCTTCCGATCACGCTCGCGGAGGCAATCGAGATCTTCAAGGGCACTTCGCCGGACGACGATCTGGCGATGACAAAATACCTCACCAATGCATTCGATTTCGTCGAAAGCGAAACCGGGCTCACGCTGATCCGGACGGTATACGAGCTCAGGCTGCCCTGCTTCGAATATGGCCGCGATCGCTGTTGCAACGGCCGCATCATAGAGCTGCAGGCGACGCCCGTGCGCGACGTGCAGTCCGTCAAGTATTACGACCAGGACGATACGCTACAGACGGTCGGAGAGGATCAGTATTTCTGGGAACGGACGGATCAGGGCGCCTGGCTTTATCTGAAGTCCTCATTCTCGCTGCCGGCGCTGTCGTGCAACGTGCCGAATCCGGTGCGCATCACCTTCGAATGCGGGGTGGATCCGCAAGGAGATTCGCCGGCGCCGGATCCCGAGCTCCTGTTTCCGCCGCGGGCCGAGCAGGCGATACTGTTGCTCACCGGCCATTGGTTCGAACATCGCGAAAACGCCAGCGAACGGCAAAATTCGCTGATCCAGAATTCCGCGCGCGATCTGATCGCAAGTCTGAGGATCTACACTTGACGCCGCTCCTTGTGCGCGGAATGCACGGCCTGGGCGACAATCTGCATCAACGCGCGATCCTGCGGCAGCTGATGCGCGACCGGGAGGTGTTTCTCGAAAGTTCCTGGGTTTCGCCCTATCACGATCTGATCGGGCCGAAGCTGCACATCGTGCGAAAGGCGACAAGGCTCAGGACGCAAAGCAAGAACGCGCAGCGCGAAGCGTCATCTTTCTGGAATAAGCCGATTCCGCGCTGCTGCGAGGCGATGCAGATCTGGTATGAGCCGCGCGAGGTCCGCGCGCAAAAATCCGTGCTGGGCGCGATGTGCCGCGCGATGCGCACGGACTACGCCACGGCCGATTTTCGTCTGCCGGTGCCGAGCGCGTGGAAGGAAAGCGCCTGGGCCGCGATCGGCAACGTGACAAAACCGATCATGGTCTATCGGCCGCTGGTCGAGCGCACGGAATGGAGCGGCTGCGCCGCGCGCAACCCCGATCATGCCGCCTACGCGCATCTCTACCGCGCGCTGCGCGAGCGCTTCTTTGTCGTCAGCATCGCCGATCTTGTGCCTGGCGTGGAGTGGATCGTCGGCGATGACGTCGAGACGGATCTCCGGTTTCATGCCGGCGAGCTGGGCTTTGAAACGATCGCCGGCCTGATTTCGATCGCAAGCCTCACGTTCTGCTCGCCCGGCTTCGCGGTCATTCTATCCCAGGCCGTCGAGACGCCTGTAATCAGCGTTTTCGGCTGCTACGAGCGCGCTTATTCCTTTTCCGGGGGCGCGCGATTTTCGCCCTATCTCGGAATCGAACCCATCAACCCGTGCGACGACTTCAAACATGATGCAAAACGCTCCAAGGAAATCGATCTCGCCGACGCCACAGCCCGCGTCACCCTATTCGCCGAGCAAGCGGCCGACTATTTCGATCGATGCGCCTGACTGGGATCTGGGCGGTCTTCATACCCGTTACATGAATCCGGGCGAATTGGAGGTTCTGATCACGCTGATCGGCAGCGTATCGCCGCGCACCGTGATCGAGATCGGCGCGAATTCGGGCCGGACGGCGAAGGCGATTCTTCGCAACGTGAAGTCGATCGAGCGCTATATCGGCATCGATGTGCCGCCGACCTATGTCACGCCGAAGCTCGTGCAGCGGCGGGAAGTGCTTCCGAATCCCGGCCACCTCGCGCTCGACCATCCGAAATTCCGGCTCCTGCTGGCGCGCAAGGGCACCTTCGATCTTACCGTGGAAGATCTGCCGCGGTGCGATGCCGTCTTCATCGACGGCGATCACAGCGCCGCGGCCGTGCGGCATGATTATGCCCTTGCCAAGAAGCTGATCCGAAAGGGCGGCATCGTCGTTTTTCACGACGATCACGGACGCAGCGACGTCGACGTGAGCGCCGTGCTCGACGAGCTGGCCGATGCCGGCGAAGAAACCGTGCATGTCAGGAATACCTGGCTCGCATTCAGGAGAAACGAAGATGCCGTGGGTCACGTTCTCGACTGATTTCGACTTCCGCGCGAAGCCGAACGTGCTGACGGCCTACAAGAAGGGAAATACCTATCTTGTTTCTCAGGCGTGTGCCGACCAGGCGATGGCCGCGCGCGCTGCCACGGTCGCAGATCGGCCGCGATCGAGGAAGGAAACGGAAAATGCCCGCAGGGAAGCTGAGACACCATCTCGCCTTCGATAAGAAGGAGGATCTGTCGGCCGAGAGCCCGCCGGGCGACGGCTACGGCAATACCGAAAGTGATTTCGAGGAACAGTTCCGGCAGTATGCCGAATTCCGGTCGATCTCCGTCAGAGATCAGCTGCTCGCGGATCGCGAAGCGGGCACCGGCGTCATCATCGCGATCGTCCGGTACAATTCAAACAGCAAACAGGTGACGTCGGCCTGGCGCGTGCGCGAGCTCGACACCGGACAGATCTATAACGTCCGCGGCGCGACGCCCGACGAGAAGAAGCGGTTTGTCGAGCTGCAGCTCGAATATGGAGTCGCGGTATGAGCAATGCGAGCGTGATCAGCTTCAAGCGGTTTCTGGCGGGAACGACCGCGCGCCTGAAGGGCGGGATTCCGGCCGTGCTCGCAAGCTGCGCCGAAGATCTGGTCGCCGACATGAAGCGCCGCTGCCCGGTCGAAGCGGATACGCCGTTTCGCCGCCGTCCAGGCCTCTTGCGGGATTCCATCTCATGGGTTTTCGGCAACGCGCCGAGAACACGCGCGACGGGCGCCATCCGTCTCGGCGGCCGCGGAAGCCGCGGCCTGCGGGTAACTATATTCGCCGGCAATGACGATGCGTTCTATGCGCGCTTCGTCGAATTCGGAACGCGCGCCGGCACCAAAGGCGAGCGGATCGCGGTCGGAACGAAAAAAAGCCGGAAGCGCACGCGCAAGGTCAAGCGCACGCATCCGGGCAATCCTGCGCAGCCGTTTTTCTGGCCGGCCTACCGCGCACAACGCAATGCGATCCGGCGAAAGCTGGGATTGGGTGTCAAGCAGGAAGTCGAGAAGGCGGCCTGATGAGCGTGGCGCTGGAGTTGCAGGGATCGATCGTAAAGCATCTCCTAGCGGATGTGACTCTGCGCGGGCTTGTCGACAAACGGATTTATGACGAGGTTCCGCCAAACCCGACGTTTCCCTATATCGATTTCGGCGAGGGGCAGGTTCTTCCCGATCGGGCGGATTGTTACGACGGCCGCGACGTCATCGTGAACCTGCATGTCTGGTCGCGCAATGAAGGGTTCGTCGAGACGAAGCGCATCGGTGATGCGATCGAACGGAGCCTGCATCTGGCTTCGCTTAGTGTCGCCGGCAGCCGTGTCGTCGAAATCGCGTTCGAGCAGGCGAACTACATCAAGGATCCGGACGGAATCACGAGACACGGAATCATCACGTTCCGCGCGCTCACCGAGCCTTCGTAACCGCGTTGAACTGAAGCATCGGCCCGCCATTCCGGCGGGTTTTTTATTTGGAGAAGTCTGATGGCAAAGCCGACCACTATCTCGGCCGCGAAACTCTCGATCTGGGTTGGTAACGGCGAAAGCCCGGAAGTGTTCGCGGCGCCGTGCGGTCTCACGACCCGCGGAATCAAGTTCAGCGCCGATTCCAATTCGATCGTCGTACCCGACTGCAACGATCCCGACCTGCCGGCATGGATCGAGCGTGTCGTTCGCTCGCTCTCCGTCACGATCAACGGTTCCGGCGTTCTCGCCAAGGAGGCGCTCCAGACCTGGCGCGAATGGTTCCTGTCGGGCGCGCCGCTGAACGTGCGCGTCGTTCTGGATGGCGTCGGCTGGGGCTATTTCTCGGGCTCCTTCATCCTGAGCAGCTTCGAAGTCACCGGCGAAATCGGCAACAAGGTGCAAACGACGATCCAGGCCGACAGCGACGGGCCGGTTACATGGACTGACGGCGCTCCGTCGTGAGCGTCGTAAATATGATCGAGCTCGACTGGCACGGCGGGAAATCGTCTTTCCGCCTTCGCCTGGGCGAGCTGCGCGCGCTGCAGGAAAAATGCGACGCCGGTCCCATGCTGATCCTGGACAGGCTGCGCACGCGCGTCTGGCGCGTCGACGACGTGCGCGAAACGATCCGGCTCGGCCTGATCGGGGCGGGGATGCCGGCGCCGGAAGCCAACAAGCTGGTCGAGCTGCATGTCGATAACGTGCCGCTCGCCGAAAGCGTGATGCTCGCGCATGCCGTTCTGGCGAGCGCTCTGGTTGCGCCGGAAAGCGTGCCCCAGGGAAAACCACAGGCGGGGGAGACCGCGACGGAGGAGATCCGAAGCAGCTCCTCGTCTTCTCCGCCCTCTACGGACTAGGCGCGGCGATGGGCTTCACGCCGCGCGATGTCGACGGGATGTCGCTATGGGAACTGGCGATGTGCGTCGACGGCTTCAACCGATCGCGCGGCGCGGAAGAAATTCCGACTCCCATGTCCAATGACGAGTTCGAAAACATGATCGAACGTCATAGGCCGCTTGCGACGATGCAGTGAGGGAAATATGGCCGATACTCCGTCGCTTGTCGTTCAGCTCAGTGCGCAGCTCGATCGTTTCGAGCGCGATCTGAATCGTGCCGGCGATCTTGTCGACCGTTCGATCGGCGACATGGAGCGGAAATTCAACAGCTTCAATCCCTCGCTCTCGGGTCTCTTGAACAACAGCGTGCTGACGAAAGTGATCGGCGGGCTGTCGTTCGGCGCGCTCGTCGACCACATGAAGCAGGCGGTGGACCAGGCGGCGAAGCTGGGAGAGCAGGCACAAAAGCTCGGCGTCAGCACGGATTTCCTACAGACGCTGCAGATACAGGCGAAGGGAGTGGGTGCCGATATCGAATCCGCGGCGCTCGCGCTGCAAAAGTTCAATCAGAACGTCTCCGAGGCGGCGCGCGGGCAGGGCGATCTCTTGCCCATACTGCGTGCGAATGGCGTTGCGCTTCGCGATTCCTCGGGCCAGCTACGCGGCACGGAGGATCTCTATCGCGCCTATATCGACCTGATTAAGAACGCGAAGAACCAGCAAGACGCAACGAATCTTTCGGTCATTGCATTCGGCAAAGCGGCGGGCCCGGATCTCCTGAACGCGCTGCGGCAGGGGCATGAGGGAATCAACAAAACCGGGCAAGACGCGGTCGCGCTCGGACAGATCCTCGATCGCGAATTCATCCAGAAGGCCCAGGAGATCCAGAAGCAATGGGATCAGACCGGGCTTGTCATTTCCACAAGACTAAAGGGAATGTTCATTGATGCCGCGGGCGAAATTCAGGAATTCGTTTCGCGGCTGAAAGATCTGTTCAACAACTCGATCGGAACGCCAACACCGGAATCCTTGATCAGAGGGATAGCCAATTTAAGACGAGAAATCGATCTCCTTACCCGCGAAGCCGGAAGGGCTAATCCGGCCTTTGCCGCCGTAATCGAGGGCAATATCGAATCCTTGCAAAAGGATCTCGATGATCTGATCGCGAAATATCGCTCGCTTACGGGAAAGAATCCGCCAACCCCGATTACCGTTCCAGTCGGGACGCCTGCGGGTTCGACAGGGAACGGATCGACGATCGTTCCGGATGCGGAAAATGCGGTCGACAAGTCGATCAGGGTAATTCAGAAGCGGCAGGCGGCACTCGAAGCCGAATCCGCAACCATCGCGCAATCGGTCTATCAGCAAGAGCTCTACAGAACGCAGCTCGAGCTCGAGGCGGTTGCGAAGTCGAACGACATCCCGATCACGGATGCCCTTCGCGCCAGGATCGACGAGGTCGCGGCTTCCTATGCACGCGCGGCGCAAGCGACGGCGCTCGCGAAGCAGCAATTCCAGCAACAGCAGGAGCTTCTCCGCTTCGCCGGCGATCAGCTGATCACGTTCCTGAATAGCGCCGATACCTGGTCGGGAAAAGCGACGCAGTCGCTGCAGAAGCTCGGTCTCGCGATCTTCCAGGCCGCGCAGCAGGCGCTCCTTTTGGGCTCCGGCCCGCTAGCGGGATTGTTTGGCACCGCGTCGACGACACCGGGAGCAGTAGGCGGCATTCTCGGGCAGCTCTTCGGCGCCGGCAAGACGGCGGCCGCAGGCGTCACGGATCCGTGGGAGGGGATCGTTCCAGGCCGTGCCGAGGGCGGATCGGTCGAAGCCGGGAAGCCGTATCTTGTCGGCGAGAAGCGGCCGGAGATCTTCGTGCCGTCGGCGAGCGGCATGATCATTCCGCAGATCGCGGGCGGCGCCGGTACTCAAGTCAACATCAACAATTATTCGGGCGAACAGACGCAGGTGAATCGCTCGAAGGGGCCTGACGGCCGCGAAATGATCGATGTCGTGATCGGCGAATGGAAAAAACGGGCGAGCCGCGGCGAGTTCAAAACCGTGGGCGTCGGCACGCCGCAGACGAGGCGATAAATGGCGATCACCTGGCCCACAAATGTTTGCTGGATGCCGCAACCGGGCACCTTCACGGAAACACCGGTTCCTTCCAAGGCGACCTATCCGGTCGAGGCGGGGCCGGCGAAGAATCGCGCGCGGACGACGGCGCTCTGCTTCAACAACGAATGGACGATCGTGCTCGACAACGTGTCGCGGCAAGCCTTGCTCGATTTCTACCGGAACGATCTGAAGAACGGCACGCTCTCGTGGGAAAAAGCGCACCCCTACGACGGCGACGTTCGCTCCTGGCAATTCGCGGATGAGCCGCAATTTGCCGCGTATTCGCCGAAGAAATTCACGGCCAAGCTCTCGCTGATGCAGCTGCCATAATGCCCCGCATCGTCTCGACCGAATTCCGCCGCGCAGCCGAGGCCCGCGAGAGCGGCGACGTCTTTCTGGAGTTCATCCGCATCTCGCACGACGCGCTTTCCGATGATATACGCTGCGTGAACGATATCGTCGATTTCATGTATGCGGGCGAGCTCTATGCAGGGTGCCCGTTCTCGCTTTCGCTCTTGACCGACACCGATCAGCCGCCGCGCGCGAAAATCACGGTGCAGAATGTGGATCGACGGATCGGCGAGGCCATCCAGGCGATCGACGACGCGCCGAATCTGGAAATTCTGGTGATGTCCTCGGCCGACTTCGATCTGTCGGTAAAGCCGCGGACGCCGATCGGCACGCCGACGGTCGAATATGCGGCGCGCTTCCTGCGGCTCGAAAACGTCGAGGTCGACGCCATGACCGTGTCGGCGGATATCGCCTCCTGGGACTTTACGCAGGAACCGTGGCCGGCAATCCGGGCAACCAAGGGAAGGCTTCCCGGCCTGTTTCGCTGATGCACTGGACCGCGCGCTATGTCGGCCTGCCTTATGTCGACGGGGGCCGGGATCGCTTCGGCGTGGATTGCTGGGGCCTCGTCTATCTAGCATTTCCGGCCGAGGCCGGCATTGCGGTGCCGTCCTATGGCGAAATTGCCGCGACCGAGCTCGTCGCGATCGCGCGCGAGATCAGGTCGGCGAAGGAAAACGGCACCTGGCTTCCCGCGATCGGCGCGCCGCGCGACTTCGATCTTGTGCTGATGGCCGGCGACCGCGTGCGCGATCCGGAGCGCACGCAGGAGACGCGGGTCGATCTGCATATCGGTTTGTGCGCGATGATATCCGGGGAGCAGCGCATACTGCACGTCGAGAGAAAAACGCACACGGTATGCGTGCCGGTTGAACATCCATCGGTGCGGAACCGCATCCGGGAATATTGGCGGCATCGGGAGCTCGCATGACCAGGCCCTTGCAGCATCCGCTCAACGGGGTATCGCTCGCCTGGCGCGAGCGGCCTTTTTCGGGCGCGTGCCATCATCAGGTGATCGAGCCTGGAAAGACGATCGCCGAAATCGTGGCGCTTGTGCCGCCATATCGGCTGCAGTCGGATTTCAAAACCCGCGGCATCGTCTGCATCAATGGCGAGGTTGTGCCGCGCGAGATGTGGCGCTTTGTCAGGCCGCGCGCGGGCACGGCTGCGCGTCCGATCGCCGTCACGCTGCATTATCCGCTCGCGTCGAGCGGCCGGAGCGGCGGATCGCGCAAGAATCCGCTCTCCACGATCCTGTCGATCGGCCTTCTGGTCGGCACATTCTGGGTGGCGGGCGGCGGCCTCGGCTTCATCAGTTCCGAATTCCTCGGCGCGGGTACTTTAGGAGCGCGCATCGCCGCGGCCGGCCTTGCGATCGCAGGCTCGCTCGCGGTCAATGCGCTTTCCCCGCCGCCGTCGCAGCCGGGCGCGAATTCAGGGGCGGACGATAATACGAAAGAAGGCGCAAGCCTGGACGACAACATCATCGCGCCGGGCGGCTCCATTCCGCGCGTACTCGGCACGCATCGCGTCTATCCGCCCTTCGCCTGCGAGTCCTTGATCGAGATCATCGACGACGACGAGCAGATCGAGGCGGTCATGGTGCTCGCCGGCAAGCATCAGCTCGAAGATATCCGGCTCGGCACGGTGCCGGTCGAGAACCTGCCGGATATCGGGACGGAAATCCGGCAGGGCTTCCAGACGGATTTGCCGCTCACGCTGGTCACCCGGCAAGGACGCACCGATGCGCCGCAGCTCACGCTATCGCAGCATGTGCTCGACGCGGACGATGCGGGTAAGCTCGACGATCAGGCCAACCCTGCAAACAGCCTGCCGCAGTTTCACACGCTGGTCTCGCGCAATTCGCCGGACGAGATCTGGCTGCATGTCCTTTTCCCGGAGGGATTGTTTAACGGCGACAGCGTTTCCGATGTGATCACGACGCCATTTCGCCTGCGCATCAGGAAAAAGGGCGATACCGGCTGGATCAATCTTCCCGAGGTGCATTTCGCGGGCCGGAAGGCGGCGCCTTTCCAGAAGGCGATCAAGATCCTTTGGGCGCCGGCGCCGCCGAGGCCGCAGCCCGCGCTGCACGACGGAGCGGTTGTCGCCTTCACGACGACAAAGGAGAATCTGGCGCTCACCCCGCCGCAGCAAAGCTATACCGCGCATCCCTATTTCATCGGGGCGTCCGGGCAGGACTTCTATGATGCGAATACCTATACCACGGCGAAGCTTCAGAATGTCGCGCTGTTTTACGATCGCGCGGAATTCTATCTTGATGCCGCTGTCTTCCCGAAAGGCATCTATGAAGTAGAGATCGAGCGCGGGTATTCTTATCGGGAATCGAATTTCAATCGCTTGGCTTACACGCTCGGCGGCACGATCCTCGATCTCTTTTCCTACCGGATGTCCGGCGGCGTCGCGGTTCCGCCGTCGAACCTTTCGAATATTCACAACAAGGCGGTCATTACCCGTTTCAGTTCGGTCTGGAACGAAAACCCGGTGCCGGGCCGAGGCTTCACGCAGATCGCGTTGAAGGCAAAAAATCGCCGGATCGAGCAGCTTTCGGCGCTCGCCTCCGGGCTCGTCTATGACTGGAATCCTGTCACGCAGGCCTGGGATCAGCTCAAGGTGTCGAGCAATCCGGCGACCGTCTTTCGCGACGTGCTCACGGGCACCGAGAATGCCGATCAGATTCCGGCCGACCTGATCGAGGATCTGACCGGGTGGCGTCAGCGCTGCATCGACAAGAATTACACGGTGAACGCCGTCTGCGAGGGCATGAATGTTGCCGACGTGCTCCTGCTTGTCGCCGCGGCGGGCTATGCGCGTCCGCGCTTTTCCGAGAAATGGGGCGTCGTCGAGGATCGCGACCGTTCGGCGGAGTCGCCGGTCCAGATCTTCACGCCGGTCAATCTCGGCTCGTTCAAGTGGACGAAAGCGTTCCCGAAACGGCCGCATGGCATCCGCGCGAAATTCCGCAACAAGGATCTCGATTATCAGGACGACGAGATTATCGTGCCGACGTCCGGCTTCGACGCCGAGGCGGCCTCGCGGCTCGAGGAAATCAATTATCCGGGCTTCGTCGACGTGGCGGATGTCGCGGCGCGCGCGTCGTTCGACTACCGGCAATCGATCAAGCGCGGCACGTTTTATCTCGGCGAGGCGGACGCCGAGGCGATCGTCTGCACGCGGGGCGATCTCGTCGGCCTGCAGCACGATACGCTGCATCACCAGGCGGGCTTCGCGCGCATCAAGCAAGTGCTGCGCGACAACATCGATCCGACGCAGGTCACGGGCCTCGTGCTCGACGCGAAGGTGCCGGCCGGCGCAAGCGATTTCTTTGCCGATCCGGATTTCTTCGCCGGCCCGGATTTCTTCGCCGATGTTCCCGCCGGCGCCGTTGTCCGGCTCGACGACGGCTCGAACGTAACGAAGCAGATTTCGGCGGCCGGGGCCGAATCCGAAACGATCGAATTCGACGATCCGATCACGGACGATCCCGACGCGCCGCTCGTGGTGCCGGGCCAGATCGTCGCGACGGGTCCGGTCGAAAGCGAAATCAAGCGGGCGCTCGTACTGGATATGACTCCGCGCGAGGGCCAGATCTTCCAGCTCACCTTTGTCGACGAAGCCCCGGAGCTTTTCGCCGCATGACTACAGAAGTTCGCCGGCGCCTTCCCTCTCCAGCCGAAGGGACAGCCGCTCTCGCCGTAAACAAATACGATGAGGCCGATCTCGTCTCGAACAGCGTGAAGGCGCTGTGGGACCGCTCAATCTGCCTCCTCACCAATGTTGGCGGAACGAATAACGAGATCACGGCGCGTTGCGATCCGGCGGTTACGGCGCTCGCCGAAACCATGTCGTTTCTTATCGTGCCGGCGCTGGGCAATACCGGCCCGGCCGAACTTACGATTTACGACAAGAACGGGCTCAACCCGATCGGGCCGTTTGCGGTCAAGACGGGAAACGGAAACGATTTGATAGCGGGCCAGTTCAATACCGGCACGCTCTACATGCTCGCGCATTTCTCCGGCGAATTGCGCATCCTGGCATTCGATGCGAACGCGCTCTCAAGCCTGCTTCCGTCGCGGGAATATACGGGAAGCGCCGATCTTGTGATGGATCCGCGGGATACGCAGATCGAGATCAATCCGGCCGCCGCATCGCCCGCAAATGCATTCCTGCCGCGCCTCTCTGAAATCGCCTCGAAGGTCACGATTGCGGACATGGCGGCGCGCTTCAAAGCGAACAATCTCACGATTCACGTGCATGCGGACGATGCCGGCACGCAGGCGCTCCTCGGCGGAGACATCTTCGTGATGGACGGCAATTACCAGGCGCAGACCTTCAGGCCGAATTTCAACAGGACGAAATGGGTGGTGATATGATGCATCGGAAAAACCGGCTTCTGCGGGCCGCGCTGGCGGCCTTTTTTATTGCCCTTGCCTTCGGCGCGCTCGCGCAGAGCTTCCAGGGGACGAGCCCGCTTCCGCAGTCGCGCGGCGGAACGGGCAAGACCAATGCATCGGATTATTTTGACGCCGCCTTCTGCACGACGAACGGAAAGATCGTCAAACGCGTCGGCGGGCAATGGGTTTGCGCCGATGACGGCGTTGTCGCCTCGCAGCTCGATTCCGCCTTCTGCTCCACGGTCGGCTATCTGATCGCGCGCACCACGGGCGGGTGGGTCTGCTCGAACTCCATGCCCGCGCCCATCACCTGGTTCGGCGCGGTGGGAGACGATGCGACAGACAATTGCACCGCTATCGGAAACGCGATCGCCAGCGGCGCAAAATATGTCCTCGTGCCTGGGGGCACGTTCCGCACGAGCTGCGGTTTTACCCTCAATGTCGCTCAAACGGTCGGCGGCCTGAACGAATATTCGTCCGTTATCAAGATCACATCGGCAACGCTCGATCTGTTCACGATGCCGAATCTCAACAGCGTGGTCGAGAGACTGCTCGTCACCTCTTCGGTCACGCGCACGGCGGGCTGCTACTTCAGGATCACCGGCTCCTCGAATGAAGTGCGCGACGTTGCCGCCACGAATTATTTTTGCCTGGCGGATTATTCCGGAGCCAGCCCCGCAAACAGCATCATCCAGCCGAAGCTTCTGCGTATTCACGCCTTCACGAACGTGGGCGGAGCGGGCTCCTACGCCGTCCGGTTCCAGAATTATTCCAGCCCGATCATTGAAGATGCGATGTTCGCGGGCGTCGGAGGAACGCAGCCCGAGAAATGCTTTATCATTGGCGACGGCGACACGATCCTGATCGATATTATTCATTGCGTCGGTCACGGGCTCGGACTGAGCATTGAGCCTACGGGTGGAAATTTCGCCGGCGCGATTTTCGTATCGAATTGTTTGTTCGACAGCACAAATGGAAGCAGTGTCGACGCTGCAAAAATCAATGTTCCGAATGCAGCGAGTGTCATCACGGCCGCATTCACGAATTGCAGTTTCTCGAATTCCACTGGAGCGACATCGAACGGCTTTAAGACCGCCACGGCCGGCACAGGGTCCATCGACGGGCTGTTTTTCACGAATAGCGTCTTTAATCACAACACGGCGAATGGCGCCGACCTTCGCGGCGCTGTAACGAATATCCATATTCAAGGCGGATGCGCGGCAGGAAATACACTCAGCGGTTATGCATTCGGCACAGGCAATGCGAAATTTACCGTGCATGGTGTTACCGCTGGCCCGTGCGGTGGGTTCGGAGGGAATGGATCGATAGGAATCAATGTCGTCGGAGGAAGCACGGCCTCCGACTTTGACATATCGGGAAACAATGTAAGCGGTAATACGAGCGTTGGGGTTTTCGATGGATCGTCCGGAGCCAATCGGAAGATTCATGACAATACAGGATTCAATCCCGTCGGGGGCGCTTCAATTACGGTCGGGGCGTCACCTTTCACCTATACAGCCAGCTCATCGCCCGAGACGGTCTATATCCGCGGCGGTACTGTTTCGAATATAGCCACAGGCGGCCAGAACATTTTTACGGCCACAAATGCGACCGTGGAGCTGGGGCCGCTTGAAACCGTGACCGTAACCTATTCCTCCGCGCCCACTATGGTGAAATCCGTTCACTAGGGCTAGAATCCTGCCCTGGGAGCTGGCATGCAGACTTCGGGGCAGCTACAAGGAATTCAGATTCTACGGCTTGTGGCTGCATCGATGGTGCTGCTTTATCACGCCGTCTACAAATCGTGCTCGCTTGCCGGATCGGTGCCGGAATGGTGGGAGCGGATCAATTTCGGCACGATCGGCGTCTATTTGTTCTTTGTGATTTCCGGTTATGTGATCGCGCGGCAGGCCGATCGCGAAACGCCATTGCTGTTCGGCCTCCGGCGCATCCTGCGAATTTATCCTGCCTATTTCGGCGCTCTTGTTCTGTCGATTATTTTGCTGCCGAAGTTAGCTGCGATCCGGTTCGATGTTTCATTGCTTCTCTTGCCCGGTGGCGAGCGTCAGGGATGGACGGCTATTCCGTACTGGACCCTAATTTATGAAGTGCATTTTTACTCGGTAGCCTTCCTGCTCATGCTCAATCGGGCACGGCTCTACGATATCGGCCTCGTGGTTTGGGCGGCGTTTATTTTCGTGATGAGCCTCGACTTTCCGCATCCCGCCGATCTCAAGGTCGGGCTGGAGGTTCTGTATTCGCCGCTCAGCCTTCTTTTTATCGGCGGCGCGTGTCTTGCGCGGCTGCATGATGGAAAGATTTTTCCAATCTGTGCCATCGCATTCTTCGCCGCTTGTTTCGAATGGTGGTTTAAAAGTTTCCAGATCGTGTGGGAAATCACGTTCATCATCGGAGCCCTGGCGATCATCCATGCAGCCACTTTGGTTCCGGCGACTTTGAATAGCCGTTTCTTTCGTTTGGCGGTGCGCGGCGGCGATTATTCCTATGGGCTCTATCTCACGCATTTCATTCCGATCGCCGCACTCAGCATGGCCGGTAAGGAATGGAATCTTTGGCTCTTGATGGTGTCAATGTTCATTTTGGGCGCCGGCTTCGGCCTCGCATCGGGCGCCATGGAATATTGGGCGCAGCGAAACTACTTCCGGCCGCTCGCCCGCCGCATCGCCGGCTTGCCGCCGCGCGGAAATGTTTTTGCGGGCGATTTCATCGGCGGATGATTTACGACCGCAGAATTTAACCCGTCTGACAATCTTCTGATTTTTCATAGGGCGTGAACCGCCGCCGTCGCTTTCGGGGAGCGGGCGGCATTTCAACAATCGTGGGGGAAATGCATGCGATCGCTATTTGCGGCGATGGCCGCGCTTTGTCTTTTTCCTGTCGGGCTGGCGCAGGCCTACGGGCCGAACGGCGGCCCGGATTCCATCTATACGGGCGAGGGCGGGCGCTATGTCAGCGCGTCCGAATTCGCGAGTTCGCCGCGGCGGCACGCCAGGCCGCGCGTTCGATCTCATCGTCAGGCTCGCGCTGCTCGTCATCGTGCTCCGCACGCTGCGCGCGCCGAAGGCGTCGTCTACGCGCGCGGCGGGGTCACGGCGAAAGTAAACCCGAAATACCGCGCGCGCTTTCAGTGCCTGGTCGATGCCCTCGAAGCGAACGGCTACCGCATCCGCTTCATGGGCGGCTACCGCAATTCGAAGATCGCCGGCACGGATGTGGTCAGCAAGCACGCCTTCGGCAACGCGCTCGATGTCAACCAGACTGCACGCAACCGCGTGAAGGGTGCGCTGCCGAAGAACGCCTCCGCGCTCGCGAAGCAATGCGGGCTCTTTCATGGCGCGCAGTGGGGCGATCCCGACGCCGGGCACTTCGAGGTTCCCGGCGAGGACGGCTTTCGCTCGCAGCTCGAGGACGCGGACAAACAGCTCGCCGAAGAGCGTGAGCACGAAGCGGAGCCGGTGCAGCTTTCGAGCGCGGCAGCCGAGTTCGTCCCGCTCGGGCCGCTGAAGGTGACCAAGCCCGCGCCGCTGCGCGAGAGCGACAAGGCGAAAATCTTCGAGCGCGATGCGGACTACAACTATCTCTGCACGGTCTATAACCGCGAGCCGCAGAAGATCGACTCAAGCGGCGACTTCACCGTCAAGGACATCAAGGCGGCGGCGAAACGCGGCCTCGGCCTTTGCGAGTTCGCGATCGGCGGCATGCATCCGCAATTCCGCCATGCCGTGGCCGAGACCGGGCGCGCGATCGACAGGGCGCTACCCGCGATCCGCTGGACGATCCTATCCGCCTTTCGCGACGATTACCGGCAGAGCATCGCCGAAGGCTTCAAGGCGCGTGTCGGCTATTCGCTGCATGGCGGCAGCCGCGTGACGCGCGGCTACGGCGACGGCCGCGCGATCGACGTGACGATCGCTGGCGACCGCAAGGACGGCCCCGCGCGCGCCGGCGCGCTGTTCGCGAAATACGGCAAGAAGTTCGGGCTGGTGCAGCCGATGCCGGTGAAGGACGTGGCGCACATCCAGGCATCGGGCTCGAGCTCCTATGCGCAGCATCGCAAGCCGCGCCATGGCAAGCACACCCGCTACGCCGCGCGCTGATGCGCTGGATCTTCTCCGACGGCCGCTGGCGGCCATACCTGAAAGAGAAAACGCAGGACATTCCGAGCCGCATGGTGACGGTCGTGCTCGTCTGCGCGCTCGGTTTCCCGGCGGCCGGCATGATCGCCGCCTGGGTGCGGCTCTGGCTTTTTCTGCATCGATAGAATCGGAGTGGGCATGACTTTGCGCGCGGGCATGAAGGGAAACGAGGTCGGCACGCTGCAGGCGCAAATGACGGCGCTCGGATTTTTCCACTCGAAGGTGGACGGCGATTTCGGGCCGCTGACAAGGGCCGCGGTGCAGGCCGCGCAGCGCTCGATCGGCCTGCCGGTCACGGGTGTCGCGGATCCGAAAACGCTGTGGGCGATCCGCGTCCGCGCCGCTGCGAAGTGCGGCCCGGCGGAAGCGATTTCGAAAGCGGCACCCATTGCGCCCGTGACCGTCACGGCTTTGACCTCGCAGCCGGCGGCCGACACGGCGCGGCGCGCGAATGCAACGAGCCTTTTGATCCCGGCATCGCCGCGCTGGCGGGGCACCGTGGGCCGTGGGCTCACGCGCGCGGAGTTCGCGGCGCATGTCGAGGGGCTCAGGTTCGGCGCCTGGCGGCCGTCCTTCATCGTGCTGCACAACACCGGCTCGCCGAACATGGCGCAATGGGACGGGCATGATGTCGTCGACCGGCTGAAGAATCTCACGGCCCATTACCGCGACGACCAGGGCTGGCGCGCGGGGCCGCATCTCTTCGTCGACCACACGTATATCTGGCTGTTCACGCCGCTGACAGTGCAGGGCACGCATTCGCCCTCGTGGAACTCGATCTCATGGGGGATAGAGATGGTCGGCGATTACGACTCCGAGCCGTTCGACAGCGGCAAGGGCGCCATGGTGCGCGACAACGCGGTCTTCGCGATGGCGGTTCTCTGCAACGCCATCGGCGCCGACCCCTCGACCTTCAAGCTGCACAAGGAGGACAAGCGCACGACCCACGCCTGTCCCGGCCGCCATGTCGACAAGGCGGACGTGCTGGCGCGGTTAGAAGCGACGGCCGCGGAGCTCAGCCTCGGGGATCATCAGGCGGGGAGGGCGGCATGACGACAGCGCAGAATTTCTACTGGTTTCTCTGCTACGGCCTGTTCGGCGGCCCGCCGCCCTGGGGCGGCTCCTATTCGCTCGGCATGGATACACTGGGCCTGAAAATCGCGAAGCTCGACCCGCGCATGATCGTCCGGCCGACCTTCGGCTTCACGGAGACGGCGAGGATTGTCTCGCTGATCCAGCTCCTTCCGCGCGACGCGCTGATCGGGCTCGCGGGGCATTCGATGGGCGTGCACACGATCTGCGACGTGGCGAAACAGATCGCGCCGCGGCGGGTCGCGCTGCTCGCCGGCTTCGACGCCACGATCTGGGCGCCGCTCACGGAGCTCGGGTCGAACGTCGACCGCGCCGTCTCGATCCAGGGTACGAATATCTTCTCGCTCGTCGGGCATAAGCCCCTCACGCCGGGGCCGCTATTCCGCGGCAAGATCGAATATTTCAAGACCAGCCTGCGGCACGAATTGCTCGACGACGATCCGGCGCTCGAAGGCCTGATCGTCAGCCGCGCGAAAGAGTGCCTTCCGCCCGCCGCCGCGCTGGCGGCCTGAGACTTTTATCCACTATCCACCTACAACCAAAGGACATGACCATGATTTTTCTGCGCCTGATCGCGCGGCTCGCCGCCGCGTGCCTTCTGTTCTCTCTCTTCGCCGTGATTGCGCTGCCGGCGCTCGCCGCCGACGGCGCGGTGACGGTCGGCTGGGGCGATCTCGTCGGGCAATTGCTCGATACGCTTAAGAACGCGCTGAGCGTGCTGATCGCCTGCGCCGTGTTCGGCATCCTCGCGATTCTGCCGAAATGGGCGCAGGACTTCATCCGGCCGCTCGTGATGACCTATCGCGTCGACCAGCTCTTCACGAACGCGGCGGCGAGCGCGATCGCCGGCGTCAAGGGATCGATCGCCGGAAAGGAGCTCACGATTCCAGTCGCGAACGACCTGATCCGCACCGCGGCGCAGATCGCGCTCGATAACGGCTCCTCGAAGGTGATCGACTTCGCCGGCAAGACCATCGAGTCGATCGCCCAGAAGGTGATGGCGCGGCTGCAGGCGCAGGGCGTCGTGTTCCCCGAGGATTACACGCTCGCGCATGCGGCGGAAGCTGCCTCGGCGCCCGTGGTCGCGACCATCGTGAACCCGAAATGATGGAAGCGCTCAGCGCATGGCTCGGAAAGGCCGGCCTCGCGATCGTCGCCGACATCGCGAAGGCCTTCTTTTCCGAGTTCGCCGGGGCGGTGAAAAGCTATTTCGAGTCCCGGCAGCAAACCGCCGACGCGAAACAGGCCGGACGCACGGAAGCCGAGCGCGACCAGGCGATCGCCGGCCAAAAGGCTGCCGACGACATGGCCGCGATCGCCGCCAATCCACCCGACAGCGCGGAAGCGCTGCGCCGGCTACGCGAGGGAAGCGCATGAGAAAAGGCCTCTTCGTCATCGCGGCCCTCGCCGTGGCGGCGGGACCTGCGGCAGCAGGTCCCGCCTGTCTCGGGCTGCCGCTCGCGATCACCGGCTCGACCTACTGCCTCGGGATTCCGGAACAGGCCGGGCCGCCGAAAACCGTCACGATCAAGGTCTGCCCGCAGATCGTCGCGCGCTCGAAGGAATGGGAGAACAAGCTCGCCGACGCCTTCGAGCGGCTCCAGCCGGACAAGGAAATGTGGTCGATGCTCTCCGAATACATCAGCCTGCGCGACCAGGCGCGGAAGTGCCGGGAAAGCGGAAAGGGCGTGCCATGATCGGCGGGGCGAAAACGAGAACCGTCGAGTGGATGCTCGCCGCGCTGATGTTCGGATGGGGCGCGGCCGTGCTTTATCCGGGCGAAATGCTCGGAAACGCGACGAACCGCTACCTCATTCTCCTGATGCCCGAGGATGCGTGGGGTGTGATCGCGGCCGCGATCGGCGTGTTCCGGATGTCGTTTCTCTATGTAAACGGCGCGTGGCGGCGCTCGCCGATCATGCGGCTCATCGGCTGCTTTCTCGGGACGCTGTGGTGGACGGCGCTGTTCGCGCTCTATATGCGCGCGATCAACGACGGCGCGCAGGTCTATCCGAGCCTGGTGTTCTATCCGACCTTCATCCTTTTCGAGTATTTTTCGTGCTTTCGCTGCGCGCAGGATGCGTGCGCCATGGGCGCCTTCGGAAGGACGCCGAAAGAAAATGCCTGATCATGCCGCTGCCGCTGCTTCGAGCTCGCTCTGGACGACGCTGATCTTCCTGCTCGGCCCGGCGGCGATCCCGGCGATCGCGGTCGCCGCGCTCGGCTATTTCAAGGATCGCAACAAAACCGCGCCGCAGCAATCAACGCTCGGGCTGGTCGCGATCTATGCCGACCGGGAGGCGCTGCAGGATCTTTCGCGCGTCGGCAAGGCGCTGATCGAATCCATCGACACACACGCGCATACCCTGCGCGAGGCGGTCGAGGACATGAAGGAGAAGTCGGACGCAATCGAGAAGGAACTCTGGAAGCTGCGCTCGCAGCTCCGACAGCAAAAGGGCCGCCGCTAGTAGCGGGGGCCGCGGCGCGCTGACACGCGCCCGACTGCGGGTTCTGTTTGCACCAGGCCCGCCCGGCAGCACAAAGCTCACTGCCGCCCCGCACCGGCCGATTGGCGTCGGCCGGGGCATGCCCTCCTTGGGCGTTTCCTCCCTAAACTTGGCCGCTCTCCGCGAGGGGAGCGGCCATTTTTTTGGATGGATTAGTCGCGTCTGCGCGCGCCTTGCAGTACGCCGCCGACCATCGGCCGGAGCGGCGGCGAAAATTGCCAGCCCTTTGCGAGAAGCCGACGCATGATGACCGAAGCGAGGCTATAGGCCTTGTCGCGCGGCCACGGCTCGCGCTTTCCCTTCGCGGTGCGCACATCGTTGATCGCTTCGATGACGGTTTCGATGAAGAGGTCCTGTTCGCGCATGCGCGAAAGTAATCACGATTGGGGTAGACCGTGAACATCGGTTCGCCTATGTAGGGGTGGAAATTCGGTCGGATATGTAAAATCCGCTTCCGAATATGTAAAATCGGCGCTAAAAACTTTTGCGTATCAGCCACTTCGGTGGGGGATAGTTCAACGGTAGAACAGCGGACTCTGACTCCGTTAATCTAGGTTCGAATCCTAGTCCCCCAACCAGGCGGTCTTTCCGGTAAGCGACGATGCGCAAATCACCGCTCTCCTCGACAATGGCTCGCCGGCCGGGTTTTTTGGTTCGGCGTCTTCATCAGATTTTTATTTCCATTTATGTCCAGAACTGCCGGGAATTCGGAACCACGCCGGTGCAATCCAGCGTGATGCAGGTTCTTTTTAAAAAACCGGGGATGGATCAAGTCTCGCTCGCGGCGGAAATCGGGATCGACCGCGACACCGCTTCGAACGTACTTGGCCGCCTCGAACGGCGGGGGATCGTAAAGCGACAAGTCGATCAATCCGACCGGCGGAACAAGCGCGCATCCCTGACGCCGCAGGGCAGGGACATGATCACGAAGATGCGCCATAAAATTCAGCTCACGCACGACAAGCTTCTCGATCCGTTGAGCGCGAAGGAAAGAATCCTGTTCATGAAGATGCTCTGCAAGCTCGTCGAGGCAAACAACGACCTGGGGCGTACGACGCTCGGTCGCCTCTGAGCTGATGAAACCGGGCGCAGTCCCGCTTAAAATCTAATCTTGCTAGCGATTTCCTGTGCAGCCTAAGCTTGTGAAGCAGGCTTGATCTTTTTGGCAATAATAATCAGTATACTGATCATTTAAGACCAACCGGAGGCAAGCCTCAGCGAATTGAAACGGCTTTAGCGAGGAGTTCCGACAATGGCGAACTGGAATTTCGCAGGAAGTGTTTCCCGTATTTGCGCCGCCGCAAGAAACCTGTGCGCGGCGATCGCATTCGCAGCCATTCTGACGATCACATGGCCGCTGAGCCACGCAGCGGCCGAAGTTCAGGAGCTTCGCCTCGCTCGCCAGTACGGCATTTCGCATCTGCAGATGGCGCTGCTTGAGGAATTCAAGCTCATCGAAAAAAATGCCGCGAAGATGGGTCTGGGCAACCTGAAAGTGAGCTGGCGGCGGTTTAGCGACGGCCCCGGCATGAACGAGGCCTTACTCTCGGGCAATATCGATATCGCGAATGGCGGGCTCACGGCGCTGATCGTGCTGTTCGACAAGAGCCACGGCAGCTACGTCGGCCTCGCGCCTTTAAGTTCGATGCCCGCGATTCTCATGACCCGCTCGCCGAACGTGAAAAGCCTGCGCGACCTCAAGGAGAACGACAGGATCGCATTGGTGTCGCGTGTGTCGATGCAGGCCATCATTCTGCGCATGTTCGCGGAGAAAGAGCTGGGGAAGGGGCATGCCAATGACTTCGATCACCTGACCGTTCCGCTACCACATGTCGACGCAATGACGAGTCTGCTTTCCGGCGTGAGCGAGATTACCGGCCATTTCACGGCGGCGCCGTATTATCAGCAGGAAGAAGCCGCCGGCATGCACCGATCGCTGAACTCATACGACGTCCTCGGCGGACCGGCGACATACAGCGTGACCTGGACTTCGAAGAAATTCCTAGCGGACAATCCGAAGACCACCGCTGTTTTTCTCGCCGCTCTCAATGAAGCGACGGAAATCATCAAGACGGATCCGGCGCGCGCCGCGCAGGGTTACATCAAGGCGGAGCAGTCGAAGCTCGATCCGAAGCTGATCGAAACAATGATCCGCGACCCCGAGAACGTATTCACCCAGACTCCTCAGCACACTATGAAGTTCGTCGACTTCATGACGGCGTCGGGCACCGTGAAGAATCCCCCGGCTCGCTGGCAAGATCTGTTCCCCTTGATGAAAGACAAGCCGGGAAGCTGAGAAATGGCCATCTCGCTCGGGGATAATCGTTTTTTTGAAGCGCGCGTCGCGCTTGAGGCGTGCGCTTCGCATGCAGCGCAAGCGCTGAAGCCAATTTCAATCGTCAAAAAATTCTCGAGGTAAGAAAATGCGCACGCTGATCGCCGGAAAATGGATCGTGGGATGGAACGGCAAAAGCCACACATTGATCCCGAACGGCGTGGTCGTGTTTGAAGGCCAGCGCGTGCTTTATGTCGGCCAATCCTTCGAAGGGCGAGTCGATAAGCGGATTGACGCCGCTGGCAAGCTCGTATGCCCCGGTTTCATCGACACCCATGTCCACTCGGGGCATCGCGCATCCCATCGCCTGATTTCGGACACCGGCCGGCCGCTCTATTTCGGTCAGCCGTTTCTCGAAATCAGCGTGCCGAAGGAAGGCAAAACGGTTTCCGGCGATCCGCGCTATCTGAAACCGGGAGACAAGGAGCTGAACGCCGCGCTCGAATTGAACGCGACGTTCACGACGGTCGAGCTGCTGCGGAACGGCGTCACGACCTTCGTCGAGTTCGGCAGCAATATCAGCGTGCAAAAGGCGCTGCTTGAACAGTTGAAGCGCCTCGGCACAAGAGCGTATCTCGGCCCCGGTTACGACTGCGGCCGCTGGGTCGGCGATTCCAAAGGCCGGTTAAGACGAATTCTCGATCCCGAAGGCGGCCTGCGCGGCCTCAAGCAGGCGGTCGAATTCATTCGCGAGCACGACGGCGCTTGCGACGGCCGCGTGAAGGGCATCCTTGTGCCGCGAGAGGTTGAAACCTCTACGATCGAGTTGCTCGAACAGACCTTGCTTCACGCGGACAAACTCCGCGTTCCGATGGCGACGCACGCGGCTTACAGCGTGCTCGAATTTCACGACATCGTGCGCGAGCACCTGATGACGCCGATCGAGCTCCTGCACAAGATCGGCATGCTGCGGCCGACGCTCAATATCGGCCACGGCAATTTCATCGCGGAAGGACCGAACCTCAATTATTCCGGCGGCCATGATTTGCAGCTCATGGGCCATGCCGGATGCTCGATCTCGCACTGCCCAATCAACATCGCGCGCCGCGGACGTATCCTCAATGACTGGAAGAGCTACCGCGATGCCGGAGTCAACATCTCGATCGGCAGCGATACGTATCCGCGCGACATGATCATGAACATGCGTACCGCGTCCTTGATGGGGAAGATTGTCGGTCAGGACTATTTCAAGGCGCCGGCAAGCGAAGTGTTCGAGGCGGCGACGGTCGGCGGTGCGAGGTCGTTGGGCCGGGACGATCTTGGCAGGCTGCAGGAAGGTTCTCTCGCCGACATCGTCATTATCGATTTCCAGGGGCGAAATTCGCTGCGCTACGGCCCGGTGCGCGATCCGATCAAGAGCTTGGTGGAGTGCGGCGTGGGCGACGACGTCGACACCGTTATCGTCGACGGGCGGATCTGCATGGAGCGCGGCGTGATACCGGACGTGGACGTGTCGCGCCTTGCGGCGGACGCGCAAGCCGCGGGCGAAGCGATCTGGAGCACGCTGCAGGATTGGGATCCCTGCGGCCGCACCGCTGAGCAAGCGAGCCCCTGGTCATTTCCCCTTGCGTCGGCTGGTTGACTGAGCCCCGCGATCATCGAAGGCGGCCAGCGCCTCACAGCGAAAGTCTGAAGAGCGGCGCGGTGCCGCGCAATCCGGGCGAGATGGCGCGGCGCTTCTTCCGGAGGTTGCGGCCGATTCCATTTTTCAGAATTTCGAATCATCGGAGCGTGCCGGGGCTCGTCATTTACCGCCCGTTATCCGGTGTGTTGATAATTTGACGCAGTTTCTGCCTGCCTTTTAAGGAAATCACCAAAATGCTGCGATTACTCAATCGGGTGTTCACTCGGATACTCGTGCTGGGCGTCATTGCCCTGTGCGCCCTTGCCCTGATCGGCATCTTCGTGGTGCGCGAGAACAGCGAAAATCTCTATGCGCAGAAAAAGGCGGACATCCGGCACGTCGTCGAAACGACAATCTCTCTCCTGTCGGCTTTAGACAAGCGAGTCGCTGCCGGTGAAATGACCAAGGAGCAGGCGCAGGCCGAGGCAGACAAACTGATCAGTGCCATTCGCTACGAGGGCGGAGAATACTTGTTCGTCGTGAATTACGACCACGTGATGGTCATTCACCCGACGAAGCCGGAGCGCGCGGGCAAGAACCTGTACGACGACAAGGACCCGAAGGGGAAACACTTCATCCGCGATTTCGTGTCCACCGCGAAGGCCGGCGGCGGCTATGTCTCCTATGATTTTCAACTTCCGCAATCGACCGAGCACCGCGACAAGATTTCGTATGTCGCGCCGTTCAAACCCTGGAACTGGGTGATCGCCACAGGCGTCCTGGTGGACGATGTCGAAGCGATGCATAGCCGGATGGTGGCCAGCCTTCTGATAGCCATTGGCGTGATCGGACTCGTTCTTCTGGCAGCGACGTTCTTCGTGACCCGCTCGATCGTCGGGCCGCTTGGCCGACTCACCGGCTCGCTCAAGCAGCTCGCCGGCGGCGACATCGACGCGGATGTCGCGGGCGCCGACCGTGGCGATGAGTTCGGAACGATCGCACGCGCGGTCGTCGGCGTGCGCGAAACCGTTCGCGAGAACATGCAGGCCCAAATGCAGCGCGAAGAACAAAACAACGCCAAGGCGGCGAAAGAGCGTCGTGCGCTCTTGGGTGAACTTGCCGCTTCGCTCGACAGCCAGGTGAAAGCCGTCGCCGAATCGGTCGACGCTGCGGCGCAGGAACTCTTGAAGACCGCGCATTCCATGCAATCCGTCTCCGACGACGCCCGTACGGAAGCCGACAAGGCTTCACAGGTGAGCAAGATCGCGGCCGATCATGCGATCACCGTGAGTCAGGCGACGAAAGAGCTCGACAGCGCGGTCGCTGAAATCGGATCGCGCGTTCAGGAATCGTCGAAAATTTCGCAAGAGGCGATGGCGCAAATCCAGGAAGCGAGCAAAATCGTGCGCACGCTGTCGAAGGCCTCGGGCGAGATCGGCAAGGTGGTGTCGCTCATTCAAGCGATCGCCGAGCAAACCAATCTGCTTGCACTCAACGCCACGATCGAGGCGGCCCGCGCGGGCGAAGCCGGGCGTGGTTTCGCGATCGTCGCAAGCGAAGTGAAGACGCTCGCGAGCCAGACAGCGAAAGCGACCGAGGAAATTTCGCAGCATATTGAAGGCATCACCGGCGCAACAGACAAGGCGGTCGCATCCATCGAGGGCGTGGACAAGACCATCGCGCGCTTGACGGAAATCGCTTCGACCATCGCGGCCGCCGTGGAAGAGCAGAGCGCGGCGACTTCGGAGATCGCCCGTGCGATCGGCGAGTCGACACGGCAGACCGAGTCCGTGGCAACCAGCCTCGACCGTCTCCTGAATGCTGCGGCCGATACAAATTCGTCATCGCAGAACGTCGTCGCGTCCGCGAAGGGCTTGTCCAGCCAGTCGGCTTTGCTCAAAAAGGAAGTCGCCCAATTCGTCGGGCGGATGGAGGCGGCTTAACGGCGCGCCTTACGGATGCTTCCGCGCAAAGCGGTAAACCGTCACGGTTGACTTTTGTACAGCGCCGGGATCGACTTCTGGAAGGAATGGTCAATCATCTTCGGCGTGATGCCGTGAAGCGAACTTATGTTCGCCGCACGTGCAACATTTTCGGCCGGTAAGCGTTGTGACGAAGCACCAAGGAGGGTTCGTTGCCAGCGTTCCAGATTCGTTTATCTTTGTTTTTCGCGGCGCTATTGGCCGTTGTCGCGCTCTCCGTTCCTTCTGCAGTCATGGCGGAACCCGGGCCGTTCTCGGGCCTTGCCGGGAACTGGTCGGGCAGCGGGACGGTCGCGCTTGCCGGCGGCCCGCGTGAACGCATCCGCTGCCGCGCGCATTATGCGGTCGGCGGAGGTGGAAATAGTTTGCAGCAAAGCCTCCGTTGCGCGAGCGACAGCTATCGCTTCGATCTTTCCAGCAATGCGCGCGCGCAGGGCAATCAGATTTCCGGCAACTGGAGCGAAGCGAGCCGCAACGTGCAAGGCGTCTTGTTCGGGCAGGCGCTGCCTGGCCGCATTCAAGTCAATGTAACGGGACCGGGCTTTGCCGCGAATCTTTCGCTCACCACGCATGGCGATCGGCAGTCCGTGACCATTAATTCCGCCGGCGCGCAGCCCGCAGGCGCGTCGATCACGCTGAGCCGGTCAAAGTAGCCGCTCTCTTCGAGGGTTCACGAGCGGAACGGCTTCCATCGCTCGAATAGGTTCATCAAGAACATCGCGGTCGGCCGCAAAATCAGAAGATCGGCAACGAGCGCCGCGATCATCGCAAGCGCGCTCAGCCATCCGAACAGCCGTAGCGACGGCAGGTCCGAAAAGACCGTGACGATAAGGCCACACGCCAGCACCACGGATGTCAGGATCACCGCCGGCCCTACGAGCACCGTAGCTCGCTCGACGGCGAGCGCCGGGCCGACGCCGGGCGTGCTTTCAAGGCGCAGACGATTGAGGAAATGGATCGTTGCGCTCAAGCCGAGGCCGAACGAGACAGTGAGGGCGACGACGCTTGCGAACTGCAAGCCTTCGCCCGTGAGCCAAAGGATGGAGCCGGAGAGGACCACTGGAAAAATCCCCGGCAGAATGCTCATCAGCGTGACCGGGAAAGAGCGGAAGGCAAAACCGATGAAACCGGCGACGAAAATGAACTCGGCGGTGAGGCCCCGGTTGAGCTTGCCGATCATGCTTGCGCTGTTCCTTGCGGCGATCGCGGAAAGCCCGGTGACCGCGATCTCGTAGCCCGGGTGGCTCGCGCGCACCTTTGCGAGATCGCTATCGAGCTTGTTCACCAGCGGCAGAATTTGGCTTGCGTCGAGATCGGCGACCCGGCCGGTGACGACCACGGCGTCCTGTTCGGCGGAGATGAACCGGCGCACGAGATGTACGGGCAACAAATCCACATATTGCTTCAGCGTTTCGACATCGGATTTTCCAGCCTTTTCAGCGAGCCAGCGCCTGAGCGTCTCGAGCGACCAGACATTGCCGATACCGGGATCCTTTTCGAGGATCGAATGCACTTCTGCGATCGTCTGCAGCGATTCCGGCGAGTAGAGCGACTGGCCGTGCGGAAATTGGATCAATATGTCGATCGGATTTGCGCCGGTGAGTTTCGTATCCAGACGATTGCTCGCGGCAACGGCCTGCTCGCGGTCCGGCACCTGATCGGCGAGCCGGTAGCGCGGTTCGAGATTGACGTAAATCAACGCGAGCCCGCCGACCACGAGAAGCCCAATAGCGCTATAGAGGCCGGGGCGGTTCACCATCCGCAGCGCGATCCATTCGCAGAAGCGGCGAAGCGCATTCACGCCCGTATCGGCGATGCGCGCGCTTTCAGCGAACGCCGCCTCCCGCTGCACAAATAGAACGCCGAAGAGCGGAACAAGCGTCAGCACAGCAAGAAGCGCGATGATTGTGGCGGTCAACCCGGCTTCGCCGAAGGTGCGGATCAAATCCGACGAAGAAAATTGCAGCGCGATAAAAGAGAGCCCCGCCGTCGCATGCGTGAGCACGCAGGCCGGGCCCACGATATAAATTGAGTTCCGGAATGCGTCGCGCTTCGACTGGCCTGCGATCAAGCGATCGCGCGCCGCGAAGGTGAGCTGCATCGAGTCCGAAAAACTGATGACCATGATCAGCGGAGTCATCACGTTGAGGAACATGTTCAGGCGGAAGTCGAGCCAGCCAAGCACGCCGAGCGAAAGCAGGATCGCGAGAAGCGGCGGCCCCGCCGCCACGATCATGAACGAGACACGCCGGAAGAACGCCATTGCGATCGCGCAACCGGCGATGAAACCGACGGTGTTGTAAATCAGCCGGTCCCGCTCAACGGCGTTGCGGATCTCCAATTGCATGACCGGAACGCCCGAGAGCTGCACCGAAAGCCCGGTGCCCTCGAGATCCTCGGTTGCGGTCTTACGAATCTCCGCAACCGTCGTGTTGAGGCTGCCGCTTTGCGTAATCTCCGGATCGAGCGCGAGTACGAGGAGCGCGAGTGTCCCATCCTCCGACAACAGCTTGCCGCGAATGATCTCGTTCGATTTCACGCGGTCGACAAGCTTCTGATACTCGGCGCCTTCCGGCAGCTCTTCGGGGAAGAGCGGTGGCGGCAGGTTGCCGCCTTGCGGCGGCTCGCGGGCGGAGAACAACGAGATCAGACCGCGCGTGCCTTCAATCAATTGCAGGTCGGTCACCGCATCGCGGAGCTTTTCGAGCGACGCACGCTCCAAAAGCGACTTTCCTTCGACCACGATCAGGACGTCATATTCGCTCGACGGAAAGCGGCGGGTGACTTCCTCGTATTGCTTGAATTCGGGCGTATCGGAGCGAAACAACTGGCTGAGCGAATCGTCGACTTTGATGCGCTCGACGCCAAAGAACGCCCCGACGCAGAGGCAAGCCAGAATGGCGCTCACCGTGAGCGGAATCCGCAGCGCGAACAAGCCGAGACGTTCGAGCCCAAGGGCAAGGCGAAACGAATGTCCCTCGGGTCGATCTTGCATCCTTCCTTCCGGCGATTTGTGACGATGTTCGCGGCGGCAAGACGATACCATCTTTGTCCGCCGAGCCTAGGGGCCGATGTTCCGCGGAACCTGCGCATTGGACAGATATTTGCAGGGCTAAGACCGGGAAGCAGCAACGAATGTTCACCGCAAAAAGACAGCGCATACGTTCCGCGTGGCGGTATACGCAGCGGTATTGTAATGCGGCATCCCAGGAATAATTTTGTGATTGTTGCAATCAATTTGCTCTTCCAACCCAGGCAGCTCAATCACTCTCAAAAATATTCCGGCCCGGCGTAAAAAATTTTTTACCCAAGGCCGTTGCAGTCTTGTTGCGCCCCTCGTAGCCCTACCGCGCTCCCGCATTCTGAATCGTTTTTCGGAAAGGCCGCTCCGTGACCGATTTCGGTATTGCCAATATTCTTTGCGCGATTTCTACCGCGCCCGATCCTGTGATTTGCGCGCGAATGTTCCAGGATGCCATTGCTACGTTCGACAGCGATGCATTTGTGTGCGGTGAGGTGGATCTCCGCGCTTTGCAGCGGACGGTATTTTTCGTAATTCATTGGCCCGAAAGCTGGCGAAAATTTTATCTGGAAAGCGGACTTCTGAGGCGCGATCCGTTGCTCGATATGTTGAAGGGCCGGCACGAACCTCTTACCTGGACGGAGCTTCGACAGGCAGGAAAATGGACCAGCGTCGGCACGCAAGCGCTGCAAATCATTGCCGACCATGGCTGGACGGAAGGGCTGGCGGTTCCGATTCCTCGCGGCGACCGGCGTTTCGGCCTAGTGAGTCTCTTTTTTCGCGGCCGCAGTTTAGATCCCCACGACAAATCACTGCTGGCGATGCTTTCGCGCGCCTTTCACGAGCGTCTGCGCAATCTTGCTTCCGAGCACGGCTTCGCCTGTCCGCCCGCGGGGCTCACCAAGCGCGAAGTCGATACGTTGCGGCTCATCGCGCTGGGCTCGACCGACCGGGAAGCCGCGCTAAAACTCGGTATTTCCACCGCAACTGCGCACGAGTATTTCGAAAAGGCGAAGCGGAAATTGAAGGCGTCGACCCGCGCCGAAGCGGCTGCGATCGCAGTCTCGCTGGGCATTGTAATTCCCTAAATTGGACAGTCGCGGGTTCGTTAACGAACGGTCAACAACCCTGGCCGATGCTAAGCGTGCTTTCAGGATCGGTCCGATGCTTCGCTGGTTCCTCGGCTTAATTCCTATTGGGTTACTGCTTCCGCTGGTGCTCGCCGCCGGTGCGAACAAGGTTTCATCCGCGCCCGAGGATTTGCGATCGCTTTATAAGAGGCCGGCCCAAATTCCTTTTCCCGCAAGCAATCCCTATTCGGAAAGCAAGGCCAAACTCGGCCAGACGCTGTTTTTCGATCCCATTCTTTCCGGCTCGCGCACGCGTTCTTGCGCGTCATGCCACAGCCCGTCGCTTTCGTGGACCGACGGTCTGCCGCTCGCCATCGGTGAAAACCAGAAGCCGCTGAAACTGAAATCGCCCACGTTGCTCAACATCGCCTGGATCGAGCCGCTCGGCTGGGACGGTCATTTCCGCACGCTGGAATCGGTTGCGTTCGGGCCGATCGGCTCTGTCAGCAACATGAACTCGAGCGAAAAGCTCGTGATCGAACGACTGAGTGCGATCCCGGGTTATGTCAAGGAATTCAATGACGCATTCGGCGCTGGGCCGATCACGAAGGAAAAAGTCGAACTCGCGCTCGCCACCTACGAGCGAACGATCGTCTCCGGCGAGGCTCCTTTCGATCGCTGGGTGAATGGCGACGATCAAGCGATCAGCAACGATGCAAAATCTGGTTTTGCCCTCTTCAACGGCAAGGCGCGCTGCTCCTCCTGCCATAGCAGCTGGCTATTCACGGACAATTCCTTCCACGACATCGGCGTAGCGCGCGCGAGTGATGAAGGGAGGGGGAAATACTTTCCGTCGTCCGTGAAGCTGAAGCACGCGTTCAAGACGCCAACATTGCGGGACATCGCACGGCGCGCGCCCTATATGCATGACGGCTCGCTGAAAAATCTTAACGCGGTCATCGATTTGTATAACCGTGGCGGGGTGAACCGCCCGAGCCGGTCGGCGCAAATCGTGCCGCTCCAGCTGACGGAGACGGAAAAGAAAGAGCTGATCGCCTTTTTGGACACGCTTACAAGCCCGGCAAAGCCATCGATCGTACCGGTTTTTCCGCGCTAGCCGGATTTTGCGTTAGACCATCGGTAGGATGGTGCCTACCGCGGCAAAACCGAGAATCGCCAACGCGCCGAGGCAAGTCTCGAAGCCCTCGCGTCGTCGCAAATAGCTGCGCACTGCTGCATAAAAATGCATGAAGCTGCTGCGGAGATTGGACAAAGGTCTGCCTTTCACGAATCCGTGTTTCGTCAAATTTTTCCGGGCACGACCTTAGGTCAAAGTTGTCGCTTATCACTTTGACAAATCACTGCAATTTTAATGATTAAAAATTCGGCCTGCGGGTTAACCAAACCGGCAGGTTTGAAGCCGTCATTCGTGCAAATCCGGAGAAGTATAGTAAAATAATAACCCTACCGAATAGTGAAGCGGATTGCGGAAATTCGCTGTTGTGTGCGTAACGCGTGGCGTTGGGGCCTAAGAATGTTTTTTCGATTGAAGATGCGGTCGGCCGCCACTCTTGCGGCTGCGCTTTCTTATCTGATTGCGACGACGCGGGAAGCAAGCGCACATGTAAAGTGGTTTTGCGCCTATAACGTTGCTGGGCAGCCGCGGGGTCTCGAAAATGTGCTTTGTTTCGACCTCGAATGGCTGGTGGGAGTCTCGATCCTGTGGTTGCTCGCCGGCGCACTGTTTGAGCGCACTCCGGCGGGCCATGTTCTGATCCGATCGCTCGACCGCGTCACCGCGAAGGTGGAGGAGAACACCAACAACATTCTTCGCGCTACGCTTGCCTTTTTCTTCATCTCGATCTGGGCGATTGGCGGTATCATTCTTACGCCCGAGTTGAAATCGAACGCCCCGATCATCGGGATCGTTCAGCTGATGATCGCGGCTTCGCTGCTTTTCCGCGCGACCCTGCCGCTCGCGGGCCTCGGCATCATCTTCCTGTTCACCTTCGCGGCCACGCAGTATGGTGTCTTCCATCTCGCGGATTATCCGATCTTCCTCGGAGCCGCGCTCTATCTCATCCTGGTCGGGCTTGGTCGCGATTTCTTCGGTGCACGGCCCCTCGACATGCTCCGTTGGGCGGCCGGTATCACACTGATGTGGGCATCGATCGAGAAGTGGGCCTATCCTGAGTGGAGCTTTCCCCTTCTCACGACTCATCCCTCTCTTTCGCTAGGCTTCGATCCCGAACTTTTCATGCGCGCTGCCGGTGCGATCGAATTCGCGCTAGCCTTCGCGCTAATCTGGACGCCGCTTCTGGCGCGCGTCGGAGCGATTATTCTCACGGCGATGTTCATCAGCGCCGTGTTCGAGTTCGGTAAAATCGACATGATCGGCCACTCCGGCATCATCGCGGTCCTGATCGTGATCGCCGCCGACAGCAAGAAGCGCAAGGCAATCTCACTGAAGCCTTTTATGGTGCCGCTCGGCTATGGCGGTGCGTTCGTTGCAACACTCCTTGTGTACTACGTCGCGCACTCGCTGTTGTACGGCAGCACGATCATCTGAAGGCGCAGTCTTATTTCACGTGTACGATGAGCTTCATCTTCGGATGAATGGCGCAACGCACGTTGAAATCACCCGACTCCGGAAAGGTGATGTTGGTTTTGCTTCCGGGTTGCTGGTCGCCAGAATCAAAGGAGAATTTCTTCGAGTCGATATATGCGTGATGCAGGAGATCCCCGTCGTCATTGACGACCTGAATCGTCTCACCGCGCGAGATCGAAACTTCGCCCGGATTGAATTCGCGCCCCTTTTGCGAAATCACGACTTGCGGAGCCGTCACGGCGACAGCCGCCGTCACCGCGCCTGCCGCGAAGGCGAGCGCGCACTGCGCGGAAAATAAGAAGCGCTTAACTGTTTTTGTCCGGCGCGAACTCTTTGGGGCAGGCAAAGCGGCATCCATGGGTTGCAGCGGTTGGATCGATGCCCAAGAGACTGCGTTTCCTGAGGTTAAGACAATATTAACGAAACATAAGAAAGTGCACGCTGTTCTTAGCCGAATATTACGCGGGAGGGTTTAGCACGGCTCCCGGATTACGGCCGGGTTGTCATGAGTCTTTTAAGTAAAGCCATCGAAACGCTGGGGCGGGGCGGACCTGCGGCCCGGTCGCCGCATGCGCGCCTGCTGCGGCCGGCGGTAACAATTCGCGCCCGCATCGCGATCGCCTTCTTGCTGTTCAGCGTGCTGATCGCGGGACTCGGTATCTATGCGACCATGGGCATCCGCAACGCGGGCTTGCTCGTGAACAAGACGTTCGACCAGTCGCTGATGTCGATCAATTTCGCGCGCGCGGCGGCCTATGATTTCGCAAGCATGCGGGCGGCGTTCTCGCGCCAGTGGCTCGAAACCGACGCGGCTAAGCGCGAAAAACTCGAAGCCGAGATTCGCCGGCTTGCGAAAACGCTTTCCGACGACCTCGAGATCGCCGTGCAGCGCTCGCAATCGGCGCGAGCGGCGGCGGCGGCGCTGAATGTCAGCAAGGCTGTGGAGGAGTGGAAGGCTGCGCGCACACGGCTGATGTCCGGCACCCAGCTCGGCGACAACTGGGAGACGCTCGACGGTTATGCGGCGCGCGTCGACGAGCAGATCGATCTTCTCGTGAACTATACCAGCGGCGACGGATTCCTGTATCGCCAGTCGGCGCAGGAAAGCGTCGCCCGCGATGTCAGATTGAACACCGGCGCGACCATTCTGGCGGTTCTTTTTGCGATCGTAATTACCCGCGTGCTTTCCAAGCGCATCATCGGCCCGGTTTCCGCGGCGTCGCGGATTGCGGGCTCCATCGCTGCGGGCAAGCTCGATACGGAGATTCCGGTCGCGAGCGGCGACGAGCTCGGCACGCTTTTGGACAGCATGCGGTCGATGCGCGACAACATCAAACGTATGATGGACTACGAGGTCTCGCAGCGGCGCTCCGCGCAGGCGCGCCTTGTGGACGCGCTCGAAAGCTCTCGCGAAGGCGTCGTTCTCGTCGATGCCGACAACAAAGTAGTGCTCGCGAACAGCGAAGCGGCTAGCTTCCTGAACGTGGATCGGCAGCTGCTCAAGCCCGGTATCTCGCTTGCGGAGCTTTCGCACTATGTCGACGCCTCGATTCTGTTGTCTCGTCTCTTGACAGCGCCGAAACGCGAGCAGGAAACCACCGAAGTCAAATTGTCCGACGGACGATATGTGCGCATCAGCCGAAGCGGCGTGCGCGACGGCGGATTCATTTTGATGTGCAGCGACATCACGATCTTGAAAACACAGAAGGCAAGCCTCGCAGCCGCGAAATCCCTGCTCGATGCCGCACTCGATAACATGTCGCAAGGTCTTTGCCTCTTCGACGAAGGCGATCGCTTGCAGGTCATCAATAGCCGATTCTGCGAGATTTTCCGGGTGCGCCGCGATGACATCAAACCGGGAATGAGCTTCCTCGATCTCTTGCGCGCCAGCGTCGCCGCCGGCAATCACGGCGTGCGGACGGCCGAAGAGCTCCTTCGCGAACAGAAGGAATTCGTCCGGATGCATCCGGACGAGGGTCATCTATATGAGCTCGCCGATGGCCGGATTATCGCGGCGGTTTACCGGTCGACCTCGGATCACGGCTGGGTCGCGACCTATGAGGATGTCACCGAGCGGCACCACGCCGAGGCGAAGATCATGCACATGGCGCGGCACGACGCGCTCACTGATCTTCCGAATCGCCTTCTGTTCCGGGAAAAGACGTTGCAGGCGCTCGCGCAGCACAAGACGCTCGCCGTTCTGTTTGTCGACCTTGACCGTTTCAAGAGCGTGAACGACACGCTCGGCCATCCGTTTGGCGACGCTCTTCTTTGCGCTGTCACCGAGCGGCTTCAGCTCGCCGTGCGCGGCGCAGATATTGTCGCGCGGCTTGGCGGCGACGAGTTTGCGGTGGTTCAGCTTGGCGCGAACCCTTCGAGCGCGACGCTACTCGCGGAAAGAATCATCGGAACGCTTTCCGAGCCATTCGAGATCAAAGGCCATCAGGTTCTGATCGGGGCGAGCATCGGTATTGCGCTTGCCCCGGGCGACGGAAAGGATCCGGATCAGCTCTTGAAAAACGCCGACATGGCGCTTTACCGCGCCAAGGCCGACGGGCGCGGCACGTTCCAGTTCTTCCAGAAGGAAATGGGTGCGCGGTTGCAGGAACGCCGCCGCCTCGAGCTCGACCTGCGCAAGGCGATCGCCACGTCGCAACTCGCGCTCTATTATCAGCCGATCGTCGAGATTGCGAGCGAGAAGATCACAGGCTTCGAGGCGTTGCTGCGATGGAATCATCCCGAAAAGGGATTGATTATGCCGGACCAATTCATCCCGATCGCCGAAGAGGTCGGGCTGATATCGAGCATCGGCGAATGGGTGATCAAACAGGCCTGTCACGACGCGGCCAAGTGGCCGAACAGCATGAACGTTGCCATCAACCTGTCGGCGATGCAGTTCCGCAGTTCGACCCTGATTCTATCTATCATCTCCACGCTCGCAGCGACGGGCCTGTCGGCACGGCGGCTCGCGCTCGAAATTACCGAGACCGTCTTCCTGGAAGACGACAAGCTGGTGCTCGATACGCTCCATCAGCTCCGGGATCTCGGCGTACGGATTTCGCTCGACGATTTCGGTACCGGTTATTCTTCGCTGAGCTACCTGCGCAGCTTCCCCTTCGACAAGATCAAGATCGATCGCTCCTTCACGCGTGAATTGCAGTCGAAGGAAGATGCGGTCGCCATCGTTCGCGCCATCGTGCAGCTCGGCGCGAGCCTCGGGATGGGCGTGGTCGCGGAAGGCGTCGAGACCAAGGAGCAGCTCGAAATTCTGAAAGCCGAAGGCTGCAGCGAAGGGCAGGGATACTTGTTCGGCGTGCCGAAACCGATCGAGGAAGTGACGTTTACTACCAAGAAGGCGCCGAAACTGGCGATTGCATCATCGAATGACGGAATCAAAATCAGCGTTCGATCACCCAGCGCGTGACGGCTTGATGAAAATTGAGCGGTCCCGGCACGGTCATATGGGTCTTGAGATATTTGAATCTGGCTTTTTGCAGGGTGCGATTGGGAGCAACATTAAAAGCATTCGGCTCGCAAAAAAGCCGCTTCAGTCTCAGCTCTCGAAAATAAATTTCCACGCTCTTTAAGACGCAGGCGGTACCGATCCCTTTCGTTCTGCGCTCGGAATCGGCGACATGCAGATGCATGTTCGCGCATTCCCCGAATACGATCTTGTCGCAGCTGGAAAACCCGACGGCGTGATCGTCCAGAAGCCAGATCACGAAGAATTGAGGCCGCTGTTCCACGGGCAAGGAAAAATCTTGCTCAAACCGTTCGCGCCAGGCGTCGCGCGTGGGCAGGCGGGTGGGATCGACGCCGAGCATTTCCAAATGCTCGGGCGCCGCGCAGTGAAAGTACTCGATCACGAGACCGGTTTCTGAGAGTGCCATCGGTCTAACTGCAATGTCCATTGTCATCCCGAAAATCGCGAAAACGACGGTTGATCTTAACAACCTGACGAAAGCGAAACGAGCGCCATATCCATCAAATCGCTTGAAGTGATCCGATTGGGAAAATTCGTTTGTCGCGGCGATTGCGATTGTGCCCAATCGCAAGACTCTGCCTCACGGGTTCTTTGCGGCCGCGATTGTTTGGGCTAAAGCCAATTCCGATCGAGAAGGGCGGAAATCATGCTTCCATTAGCTGGCGTACGGGTGGCGGAATTTTGCGAAGTCGCGGCAGGACCGTTTTGCGGAATGCTGCTCGCCGATATGGGCGCGGACGTCATCAAGGTCGAGCGCCCCGAGGGCGACAGCATGCGGCAATGGCCGCCGCATTCCGGCGGCTTCAGCGAGAATTTCGCCTCCGTCAACCGCAACAAACGCTCGGTGACGCTCGATCTGAAGCAAGAAAAGGACCGCCTGGCCGCGCGGGCGCTCGCGCTTTCCGCCGATATCGTGATCGAGAATTATCGCCCTGGCGTGATGGCGCAATACGCACTCGACTACAAATCGCTCGCAGCCGAAAAACCTGACATTATTATCGTCTCCATGTCCGCCTTCGGCCAGGATGGGCCCCGTTCGCAGGAGGGCGGCTTCGATCTCACGCTGCAGGCGGTCGCGGGCGTCATGAGTGTGACCGGCGAACCGGGCGGGGCGCCGGTGAAATGCGGCGTGCCGTTGTGCGATTTTGTCACTGGCCTCTACGGCGCCTACGCCGCGGTGAGCGCGTTGCGCAAGGTGCAAAGCGGAGAGGGCGGCGGTCACATCGACGTGCCGATGATGGCGACAACGCTCGCCGTCGCTGCGCTGCAGACCAGCGAATATTTCGGCACCGGAAAGGATCCGAAAAAACTCGGATCGGCGCACCCGCGCAACGCGCCCTATCAGGCGTTCCGTTCGGCGGAAGGATGGTTTGCGATGGCCGCGGGCAACAACCGGCTGTGGCAGCGCGTTTGCGAGACGATCGGAAAACCGGAGCTTGAAAAGGATGCCCGCTTCGCCAGCCCGCAACTGCGCGCGAAAAATCAGGCGGCGCTTTGCGAATTGCTCGACCCGATCTTCATGTCGCGCCCGGCCGCGCAATGGATCGAGCTTTTCTCGCAAGCGGGCGTTCCCTGCACGCCGATCAACAGCTACTCGCAGGCGCTTTCCGATGCGCAGGTTGTGCATCTCGGTTTGGTGGAGTCGCTGAACCTTCCTGCGGGTACAAAGACGCGTACCGTCGGATCGCCGATGCGTTTGAACGGAGAGACGTTTCCGATTCGCCGTAGCCCGCCCGCTCTGGGCGAACACACCGCCGAGGTTCTTGCCGAACTCGGTCTCGGAAGCGCCCCGGTATTGAAGGCGGCCGGTGCGAAGCGCTGAGCGCCGATGCTGCAGCCAACCGACGAATTGCAAGTAAAGCGGCTGGATCGCGCCGTTCTGCAGCTCACGCTCGCGCGTTCCGCGCGCGCGAATGCCCTGAGCGAAAGCCTGGTGGAAGCACTGCTCGCCGCGCTCGCGGAAGCAGAACGCGAACAGATGCGGCTCGTGATCTTCCGCGGGGAAGGGAAGAATTTCTGCTCGGGCTTCGATCTGAGCGATCTCGCCGAACAAAAAGACGCCGATCTCGTTCGCAAACTGATCCGGATCGAGGAGCTTTTGCAGCGTGTCGCCTACGCGTCTTTTCTGACGCTTGCGCTGGCGCACGGGCGGGTAATGGGCGCGGGTGCCGATCTCTTTTGCGCATGCAGCGAGAGGGTCGCGGCGCCGGGCACGGTATTTCGCATGCCGGGCTGGCGTTTTGGCATTGCGCTCGGCACGCGGCGGCTGGCGGCACGGATCGGCACCGACGCCGCGCGGCGGGTTCTTCTCGAAAGCAAGCAGTTCGATGCCGGCGAAGCTTTGGAGATGCGGTTTGCCACGATGATCGCGCCCGAGTCCGGCTGGCCCGAAGTAATCGAACGGGCCTCACGTCAGGCGCATGCGCTCGATTGGGAATCGATGCGGCGCCTTCTCAGCCTGACCATCGTAGACACTCGCGCCGAAGACATGGCTGCGCTCGTCGAAAGCAGCGCGCGGCCGGGTTTGAAAGAACGCATTCAGCAATATCGGAACAGCGAAAAAGCGCGCTGAAATTCGTCAGCCCGCCTTCGGAAGTTTCGCCGGGTGCTTCTCGAAATTGCTCACAGCAGCGGCGAGCGCCGCGATTTTCCGTGCGATGGGGCGGATGCCTTCCGTCGAGGAAGTGGCGGTGAATTCGACGGGATTAAATTGCGGCGCGGTCTCGATCACGCGAAGCTGCTTGGCTTTGATCTCCCGGGCATAGAATTGCTCTGGCAAAAGCGTAATGCCGAGACCGGCGGCGGCGAGCGAGGCGGCGACGCCAAGGCTTTTACAAGTATCGATCCGGCGAAAATTGGCGTTGCCGGCATGAAACCAGTCCTCGATCGATTTGTAATGATACGATTCCTGGGACAGGCCGATGATCGGAAAATTCTGTAGGTCGCGCGGTTTCAATACTTTTCCCGGCAAAGGCAACCTTGGGCTCGCCATCCAGGAGAATTTCACCGAACCGAGCGAAACGGGGCTCGTATTATAGCCGGCGACGCGTCCCGGCGCCAGAATGAGATCGAGCGTGCCTTGATTTAAACGAGTGACCAAATCCTGCGTAAGCGCTTCGTCGAGCTCGAGAGAAATCTTCGGGTAATGTTCGTGTACGGCTTTCACGAGGCGCGGGAGCCAGGTGAGCGAAATCATCTCTACGACGCCCATCCGGACGACACCCTGCGTTGCGCTCTCATCCGCGACGCGCATGCGCATCTCCGCCGAGATGCGCAGAATTTCTTCCGCGTAGCGCAGGAGGTCTCTGCCCTTGGGCGTGAGGCGCGCCGTTCGCTGTACGCGGTCGAACAATGCAACACCGAAATAGCGTTCAATCTCCAGAATTCGCATCGACACCGTCGATTGCGTCGCATTCATTCGCTCGGCCGCGGCCGAGAAGCTGCCGAGCTTCGCGGCCCAGTAGAAAGTTTCGATCTGCCGCAGGTTCATCGCGTCGCCTCGTGGATGGCGGCGCAATCGTACATCAAAATTTTTGAATTAGAACACTGAAAAAATATCGTTTGTATTGATGGCCTGGAGCCCGAATAATTCGCCCATGAATTTGATGCAGATCATGGCGCAGGAAAAAGTGCAGGAACGGGCGAAGAATAGAACCCTCAACCTGCGCGTCCGAACGATCAGGCACGAAACCCCCGACATCGCCTCGTTCGAACTTGTCGATCCTGACGGCCGCGACCTGCCCCCTTTCACCGCCGGCGCCCATATCGACGTGCGGATCTCTGACAAAATCCAGCGCCAATACTCGCTTTGCAATGATCCGGCCGAGCGTCACCGCTATGAGATTGCCGTTCTCAAGGAGCCGAACGGACGCGGCGGGTCGGTTGCAATGCATGCGCTCGCAGAAGGGCAGACACTGACGGTTTCAGAGCCGGTCAACCGTTTTCCGCTCGCGGGACGCGAAGCGCGATTTCATCTTCTGCTCGCGGGCGGCATTGGTGTTACGCCCATGATGGCGATGATCGCGGAACTCGAAGCGAATAAGCGCCCTTGGCACATGCATTATTGCACCCGGAGCCGCGACCGTTCCGCTTTTATCGAACGCCTTGAGCCGCATATCGCTGCCGGCAAGGTCGAGTTGCATCACGACGGCGGCGATCCGGCGAAAGGGCTCGATATCGCCCGTGCGCTCAGCCAGTTCGAAATCGGAACGCATCTCTATTTCTGCGGCCCGCCCGGATTCATGAGTGCGGCAAAAGCCTCGGTGGGCGCTTGGCCGCCGTTCAATGTGCACTGCGAATATTTCGAAGCGCCAGACGATCGCCCGCCCGCCGAGAGTGGCCCCTTCCAGATCAAGATCAAGAGCAGCGGTCAGGTGTTCGACGTACCGGTCGGGAAAACGATCGTCGCGGTCCTGCGAGAGAACGGCTTCGACATCGAGACCGATTGCGAGGACGGCTATTGCGGCACCTGCATCACCCGCTACGTCGAGGGCGATCCCGAACATCGCGACACCGTGCTCAGCGAAGGCGAGCGCAAGAGCTACGTCATGGTCTGCTGCGCGCGCTCGCGAAGCCCGATGCTCGTGCTCGATCCGTGATCTGGAGAACAAATCGAGTTTCCGAAGAAATGAATGGGAGAGAAACATGATACCAACCGCAGTCGTCCGTAATGCCTGGTACGTGGCCGGGCTCTCTGCGGACTTCCCGAAAGAAAAACTGACGGGCCAGGTGATCGCCAAGCGTCCGATGGTGATCTGGCGCACCAAGGACGGCGAAGTCGTCGCCTACGACGACCGCTGTTCACACAAACGCTTCCCGCTATCGAAAGGCCGCTTGATGCCGGACGGTACGCTGGAATGCGCTTACCACGGATTGCGCTACGACACCTCCGGAAAATGCGTGATGATCCCGTCGCACCCAACCGGCCCGATCTCGCCGCAGGCGAAAGTGATCGGCTTTCCCGTGATCGAGCAGGACGGGCTTGTTTGGATTTGGCCGGGCGATCACGAGATTTCCAAAACGCGCAAGCCGCCGCGTCTTCCCGAATGCAACGACCCGAAATGGGAGAGCATTCTGGTCGGGCCGATGAACGTGCCGGCGAATTATCTTCTGCTGATCGAGAATCTTCTCGATATCACCCACTTCTATCCGCTTCACGACGGCAATATCGGCGATGTCGCCAACAGCTACATTCCGATCGAGCTCGAGGAAGGCGAGGTGGACGGCAACAAATATGTGATGACCATCCGTAAAACGAAGAATTACAAGCAGACGCCATATTTTGTGGACTGGTTCCATTATCCGGTCGTCGATCGTCACCATACGCATTGCATGATGAGCCCGGCGGTCACGCGCGTCGTTCTGCGCAACCAGCCGCCCGGCAAGCTCAACGAGCGCAAAGGCGAGCGCGAATATCCCGGCCGGCTAGGGATCGAAGAAGACGAACGTGGCTATGTCCTCGTTCATACCCACACGCCGATCGACGAACGCAATCACGTCTGGCGAGTTCTAGTGAACTCGCCCAAACATCACATGTCGCACGGTGACCCCAACAAATCGGCGGCCAGGCGGATCGCAGAAATGTTTCCGACGGTAGCCGCCGAGGACGAATGGGCGCTCAAGCTGCAGCAACAAATGTTCGAATATCCGGACGAGGGATATTGCGAAGTATTCCTGAAGCCGGATCTCGCGCTTCGGCGCGCGCGAAAGATTTTTGCCGAGCTCGTTCGCGAGCAGGAAAATCAGATGCCCGCCCAGGCGGCAGAGTGAGGTGAAGTAAGAACGATAAATCGATAGATCAAATTTACGCAAGACAGACTGGTACCGCGTGCCGCGCGGTGCCAGTCTGAAGATTCAATACTCACCTGAATAAGCCGGCAAACGGCACGGGAGGAACAGGAGGGGATTGTGTTAAGCGTGACGGGCGTAACCAAAGCGTTCGGCGGCATCGCTGCGCTTCGCGAGGCGCAGTTCAGTGCCGATACGCGCCGTATTACCGGGATTATCGGGCCGAACGGCGCCGGTAAAAGCACGCTCTTGTATGTAGTCGGGGGCTTGATCACGCCTGATGCCGGCAAGGTCATGCTCGACGGCGAGGACATCACCGAGCTTCCGCCTTTCAAGCGTGCGCATCTCGGGCTCGTGCGCACTTTCCAGATTTCGCGCGAGCTCTCCGAACTCACGGTACTCGAAAATTTATTGTTGGCTCGTCCAGGCCAATCCGGCGAAACAATCTGGAAAAATTTCTTTTTGCCGGGCCGCGTTCGCGCCGAGGAAGAGGCGGCGATCGAACGCGCCTGTGCCATTCTTGAACGTGTGGGCTTGCGTCATCTCGCGGACAATCCCGCGCGTGCGCTTTCCGGCGGCCAGAAGAAGCTCTTGGAACTTTGCCGCGCGCTGATGATCGATCCCAAGATCATTCTCCTGGACGAGCCGGGCGCGGGCGTGAGCCCCCCGATGCGCGTGCAAATTTCCGAGGTGATCCGGTCGCTGCGCGACGAGGGCGTCACCTTCGTCATCATCGAGCACGACATGGACATGATCGCGCGGCTCTGCGACCGCGTGTATGTCTTTGCCGAGGGCAAGAATCTCACCGACGGGTCGTTCTCCGACATCGTCGCCGATCAACGCGTCATTGACGCCTATCTTGGGGGGCTCGATTGACCGCGCGCGAAATCGTTCTCAAAACCAAGGATGTCGCCGCGGGCTATGGCGGCGGTGACATCATTTCGAACATTTCCATCGACGTCGAAGAGGGGCAGATCTTCACGGTGATCGGCCCCAACGGCTCGGGCAAGAGCACTTTCATCAAGGTATTGGCCGGCCTGCTGCACACGCGTGTCGGCGGAATTTCCATCAAGGACGAACAGATCACGCCGCTTGCGGCTCCGGAACGCGTGGCGAAGGGCCTCGCTTACGTGCCGCAGGAATACAACGTCTTCCCCAATCTGACGATCAACGAAAACCTGCGCGTCTCCACCGAATTTCTGAAACGTGACCGCTGTGCGACCGGCGAGCAGCGCGAACGCGTCCTTAATATGTTCCCCGAGATCGCGACGCGGTTGACGCTCCGCGCCGGGCATCTTTCGGGTGGCCAGCGGCAGATGCTTGCTTTCGCCTGCGCGATGATGGCGGCGCCTGTCGTGCTGCTTCTGGACGAGCCGTCGGCTGGGCTGTCGCCGAAATTCGTCGCCGAGATTTTCGACCGCATCAAAGCCGTCAATCGAACCGGCCTCACCGTCGTGATGATCGAGCAAAACGTCAAGGAAGCGCTCCGGATCGCCGATACGGTGATGGTGCTCGTGAACGGCGCGACGCGGCTTTCCGTACCGGCTTCCGAGATCGGCTCGACGCACGACCTGCACAAACTCTTCCTGGGGTAGCGGCCATGACAGCGCAGTACATCTTCAACGGATTCGTCAGCGGCATGATCCTCGCGCTGCCCGCGGTCGCGCTCACCCTGATCTACGGTATTCTGAAATTCCCGAATTTCGCGAGCGGAGCGATGCTGACCGTCGGCGCCTATCTCGCGCTGATCTTCAACGTCTATCTCGGCATGCCGCTCTTGTGGGCTGCGATTATCGGCTCGCTGATTTTCGCGCTGATTGCGGTCGGCATCGACCAGGCGGTTTTCCGGCAACTGCGCGAGCGCACCGCGATCACGCTCCTCGTCTGTTCGATGGGCGTTTCCTTCGTGCTCGAAAATATCGCGCGCTTCATTTTCGGAAACGGTGCGCGGAGCTACGACCTTGCCATTGCCCGCCCGAAACATTTCTTCGGTTTGCGGATCAATAACGAGCAGATCATCACCGCAGCGACCGCCGTCGCGGCGATGATCGTTGTCTACTTTATCCTCCGCCATACCGCGCTCGGGCGTGCGATGCGCGCGGTTGCCGACAATCCGTCGCTTGCGGCCGTGCGCGGCGTTCGGCGCGAGAGCATCGTCCGCTGGACGTGGGCCATCACCGGCACCTTGACCGCTGTGGCCGGCGTTCTCGCAGGCATGGATCGGGCGATCGATCCGTTGCTCGGCTGGAATTACATCGTCTCCACCTTCGCCGCCGCGATTTTGGGCGGTCTCGGCAATCCGGTGGGCGCGGTAATTGGCGCGCTCACGGTCGGCGTCGTCGAGGAGACGTCGACTCTCTTCATTCCGCCCAACTACCGGCAGGTTGTGAGCTTTCTTGCGATTGCACTTTTGCTGATCTTGCGCCCCCAAGGGCTGCTCGGCGCCGCGAAGATCAAGAAGTAGGGGATCGCGATGGTTTCCTATCTCGTCACCATTCTCAGCCTGGTCGCCATCATCTCGATCCTTGGGCTTGCACTGAATCTGCAGTGGGGTCTCTGCGGCATGGTGAATTTCGGCATCGCCGGATTCTTCGCGCTCGGCGCTTATACCGCGGCGCTTGTCGATCTGGCGGGGGCGGGGACGCTGGTCGCAACCGTTGCTGCCGCGGCTGTTTGCGGCATCGCTTGCGCGCTCGTCGCGCTCGTATCGCTCCGGCTTTCGGACGAATATCTTGCGATCCTCACGCTAGGCTTCGGCGAAGTCGTGCGGCTTGTCGTGTTGAATGAAGAGTGGTTGACGCACGGGTCGCTCGGCCTCCCCGGGATCCCGCGTCCGTTCTGGGGCCTGATCCCCGAGGAGCAATACGAATACTGGTTCCTGGGAATGCTCGGCGGCGTGATCCTGCTGCTCTTCCTGGCGCTGGAGAAACTGCTGCGCTCGCCGTTCGGGCGCGCGATCCGCGCCGTGCGCGAGGACGATGTCGTCGCGGCAACGCTCGGCAAGGACGTCGTCAAATTGCGCGTGAAAGTCTTCGCGCTCGGCGGCGTCATCATCGGCATCGCAGGCGCCTTTCATTCCTTCTACATGACCTATATCGATCCGAGCCAGTTCTCCGCGATTCTCACGGCGTATGTTTTTATGGCCGTGATCGCCGGCGGGCGCGCCTCTAACAGCGGGCTACTACTCGGATCGGTCGGCTTGATGGCCGTGATTGAAGGAACGCGTTTCCTCAAGGACATCTTCAACATTTTCGACGCGACGCAGCTTTCGGCGATCCGGCTCATCCTGATCGGGCTTGGATTGATCCTCCTGTTGATCTTCCGGCCGCAGGGCTGTTTCGCGGAATACCGCCTGAAAATCAAAAAACCGGAAAAGGAACCGCGCAAGGCATCGGTGCAAACAGAGACACGAACAACGTAGGAGGAGATCATGGCGCGCGTCAGGCTCATTCCCTCGACTGAACTCTCACCCGGTCTCGCGCGCGTCTACGAGGAGTTTGCCTCCGGCTACGGCCCGTTCCGCAATCAGGCGGCGGTGATGGCGCATGTGCCCACCGCCGCGAAGCATCTGATGCAGATGCTAATGGAGCTGAAGCGGGAGCGAAACATCAACTGGCGCTACGTGGAGCTTGCGATCGTCGTCACCTCCAAGCTCAACGCCTGCCATTATTGCGTCGCCCACCATACGCAGCCCTTAAAGGTCGAGGGCCTGTCGCAGGAAGCGATCGATAGACTTCCGGAATTTCACCCCGAGCTCAACGACCTCGACCGCCTGGTGGTCGATTACACGATCGCAGTCACCAAGAACGCGCAGCGCGTTCCGCAGACGATGTTCGATCGTTTGCGGATGCGCTTCAGCGAGGCGGAAATCGTGGAGCTCACGATGCGGATCGCGCTCTGCGGTTTTTTCAACCGCTTCAACGATGCGCTTCAAATCGATGACGAGCTGGAGACGGAAATAACAGCAGCCGAATAAGGCGAAAACATCAACCGGGAGGAAAGACAACCATGACAAAATCGGGAAATCTGATTCATCGGCCGGTCAAGCGCCGGACCGTCTTGCGCGGTATTGCCGCGGCCGGCGGTTTCGCCGCCGCCGCGCCATATATCGGCTACAGCCACGCGGCGGGCGAGGACATCAATATCGGCGTCCTCCTCCCGTTCACCGGCTCGCAGGGTGCCTACGGCCCTGACATGCGTAAGGCCGCTGACATCACGACCAAGAAGATAAACGATGCCGGCGGCATTCTCGGCGGGCGCAAGTTCAAGCTGTTCTTCGAGGACGACGAGTCGAGCCCGACCGCGGGGCTCGCCGCTACCAAGAAGCTCCTCGAAATCAACAAATGCGTTTCCGTCATCGGCATCTGGGGAAGCCCCATCGCCATGGCGATCAAACCGGTCTTGGTCGGCGCCAATACCTGCATGATGGTATCGGGAGCGGCGAACGCGATCACCGAAGGCGACACCAAAGGGCTCGTGTTCCGCTATCAGGCCAAGGCCACGAACTGGGGCTCAGGCATGGCGCAGGCGATGGTCTCGCGCAAATACAAGACCATTTCCATTCTCGCGCAGCAGAATGCCTTCGTTATCCCGATGATCGATCCCGCCAAGAAAGTGTTCGAGAAAGCAGGCGTGAAGGTGCTCGACACGGTCATCTACAACCCCGACCAGCCGTCCTACCGGGCGGAAGTGCAGCGCATCTTCGGCGCAAACCCGGCGCCGGACGCCGTGATGTGCCTCGGTTTGCTCACCGACTTCGTCTCGATCGTGCGCGAAACAACGCGCATGGACGCGAAAAGCAAGATCATGGCGCTCTCGATCATGGCCGACGCCGAAGGCCAGTTCCTGAAGGCCGTCGGGCCGGAGGCGGCGGAGGGGATCGAGCACTTCCAGCCGTCGCCGCCGCTCTCGAGTCCGAGCTACAAGAAGTTCGTGAAACTCATGGGCGCTGACGAAAACGCGATCTTTCTGTTCGCGAGCAACACCCACGACCAGATCTGCACGCTCGCGATGGCGATGGAGAAGGCGAAAAGCACCGAGTCGCTCGTTTTCACCAAGGAAATCCGTGCGGTCTGCAACCCGCCCGGGGAACTCGTGAACGACGTCGTCGAGGCGCTCGGCAAGATTCGCGCCGGGACGAAAATCAATTTCGACGGCGCGGGTTCGTCATGCGACTTCGATGCGCAGGGCGACCAGATCAACCGTTCCTATGCCGTCTTCAAGATCGTTGGCGGCAAGCAGGTGCTGCAGGACGTGATCAAAGAGCCGGAAGTCGCGCTCTAATTCGTGCTACTGTCCCGCAGCGGCGGCGCCGCTGCGGGAATTCCCGTAGTCGTAGCCGCCTGCAAATTAGAGAGAGGAGCAGCGCGCACGCATAACGAACAGGAGGAGCAAATGGCTGAAAAACTGCACCCCGTCATCGATAAGGGATTGCCGAAGGAAAGCGCGAGCTTTGAAGGCGGAACGCTCACCTGCAACTGCACGAGTGATCCGGTCAAGGTGAAGATCAAGGGCCAGATCGCGCATAACCACGCCTGCGGTTGCACGAAATGCTGGAAACCGAAAGGTGCGATTTTCTCCGTCGTCGCCGTCGTCCCGCACGAAAACGTTTCGGTGTTGGAGAACGGCAAGAAACTGAAAGTCGTGGACGAGAGCGCGCTGATCCGGCGGCATGCCTGCACGAAATGCGGTACGCATATGTTCGGCACCGTCGAACGCGATCATCCGTTCAAGGGCCTCGATTTCATTCACCCCGAATTGTTCGACAAACCCGGCTGGTCGCCGCCCGGCTTCGCCGCCTTCGTGTCCTCGATCATCGAAGCGGGTGTCGCGCCCGAGCGCATGGACGGCATTCGCAAGCAGCTCAAATCGGTCGGCCTTGAGCCTTACGATTGCTTGTCGCCGGGCCTGATGGATTACATCGCGACCTGGTCGGCGAAGAAATCCGGCGCGCTCGCGGCCTAGTTTTCGGGAGCGAGCGGCCGGGGTCAACCGAAGAAGGCTAAAACGTCGGCCCGTACACATTGTCGCACCTTGCCGCGCCTGCGCTGGCAACGGCGCACGCATTTGCCTAACATCGCTCCAAGCCGCTATTGGAGCTGTCCGCAAGGCGGCGCCGGGAGGAATTGATGCGCTTTGTCACACTTGCCGCCGCATTTCTGTTTTCGTTTTCCGCCGGCGCGCAAACGCCGCCCGGCTATCCCGCCGACTACAGCAAGACCGTCGAGGCGGCGAAGAAGGAAGGCAAGCTCATCATTTATGCGACGACCGACGCGGTCGCCGCGACGCCGCTCGTGAAAGATTTCGAAGCGCTCTATCCCGGCATCTCGGTCGAGTACTCCGACCTCAACTCCACTGAAGTTTACAATCGCTTCATTTCCGAAAGTGCGGCCGGCAGCACCGCCGACCTGATCTGGTCATCGGCGATGGACTTGCAGGTGAAGCTCGTTTCGGACGGGAAGGCGCTCACCTACGCCTCGCCGGAAATCCCGAACCTGCCGAAATGGGCGGTGTGGAAGAACGAGGCTTACGGCACGACGAACGAGCCGATCGCCTTCGTCTATAACAAGCGCCTCGTGCCCGCCGCCGAAGTGCCGCAGACGCACACTGATCTCGAAAAACTCCTCGCTGCGAAGCCCGACTTTTATAAAGGCAAGGTCACGGCCTACGATCCCGAGCGTTCCGGCGTCGGCTATCTCTTTGTCAACGAAGACGTGAAGAACTGGCCGGAAGCGTGGAATCTCTTCCGCGAATTCGGCAAGACCTCGATCCGTCTTTACACCAGCGCGGGCGCGATGATGGAGCGCGTAGGCTCCGGCGAGCATCTCATCGGCTACGGAATCTTCGGCTCCTATGCGCTCGGCCGCGCGAAGAAAGACCCCGGCCTCGGCATCGTACTGCCGAAGGACTACACGCTGATCACCTCGCGCGTCGCTTTCATCTCAAAGCAGGCGAAAAACCCGAACGCAGCGAAGCTCTTCCTCGACTACATGCTTTCGAAGCGCGGGCAGACGATCATCGCGAATCAGGCGCTTCTTTATTCCCTGCGCGACGATGTCGACGGGCCCGCGAGCGTGAAGAAAGTGCGCGAGGAAGTCGGCGACAAAGCGCGCCCGGTCGAGATCGGTCCGGGGTTGCTCGAAAATCTCGATCAAATGACGCGCCTCGCTTTCCTGAAAAAGTGGCAAGCGGCGATGAAGGGACAATAGCCGAACGAAACCGGCGCGGGGACGCTACATGCCGTATGCGGTAATCCGCTTTTCGGTGCTCGCCGTCATGGCGATCGCGGTGCTCGCGCCGCTTTCGCTCGTCGGTTACCAGAGTTTCCTGAGCGCGCCGTTTTTCGATTCCATGGCGCGCTTCACGCTGCGCGCCTACCAGTTCGTCTTCGCGGAATCCGATTTCTGGGTGGCGTTCGGAACGACGCTCATTGTCGCGGGCGGCATGACCGTGATCGCGCTGCCCTTGGGCGCGGCGCTGGCCTTTCTCATGGTGCGGACGGATCTGCCGGGCCGGGCATGGCTCGAGCCCTTGATCCTGATTCCTCTGTTTGTTTCCGCGGTGGTACTCGCCTTCGGCTACGTCGTGGCACTGGGGCCTGTCGGCATCATTTCCACCTGGGTGAAAGGCGCGGTCGGCTTTCTGCCATGGAACATCTATTCGCTCACTTCGCTCGTGGTGATCGCAGGGCTCGCGCATGTGCCGCATGTCTATCTCTACACGGCGGCGGCGTTGCGCGGATTGGGGAGCGACCTCGAAGAGGCGGCGCGGATTACGGGCGCCAATCCATGGCAGGTCGCGCTCGGCGTGAGCCTCCCAATGGTGATGCCGTCGATCCTGTTCGCTGGTGTGCTTGTTTTCTTTCTCGGCTTCGAGCTCTTTGGTCTCCCGCTCGTGCTCGGCGATCCGCAGGGCCTCTTGGTGCTCACCACTTATCTCTACAAGCTCACCAACAAGCTCGGCGTGCCGTCGTATCAGCTGATGGCGGTGGTCGTGGTCGTCATCGTCGCGGTCACCGCGCCGCTCGTCTACATGCAGCGCGCGCTCTTGAAGCAAGCGCAGCGCTACGTCTCGGTACGCGGGAAGGGGCTCAAGCAAGCTCCGCTCCCGCTCGGGCCCTGGCGCTGGCTTGCGCTCGCGGCGATCCTGGCGTGGTTCACAGTTACGGTCGTCGTTCCCATCGCCGGCATCACGCTCCGCTCCTTCGTCGTGAGCTGGGGCGAGGGGGTGAAGCTGCTCGAAGTTCTGACGCTCGATCATTACGCCGAACTGTTCGACTATCCAAATATCGAGCGCGGGATCTTGAACACGCTCGGCATCGGCGTTTTCGGCGGGGCGCTCGCGGTCCTTTGCTACACCGCGATCGCGCTCTCTGTGCATCGCTGGCAGTCGGGCTGGACGCGCGTCGTGGATTATCTCGCGATGGCGCCGCGCGCGATGCCGGGGCTGGTCGCGGGCCTCGCGATGCTGTGGGTGTTCCTGTTCTTCAAGCCGCTTGCGCCGCTTAAGGCGACGCTGTTTTCGGTGTGGCTGGCCTACACCGTTGTGTGGCTCGCTTACGGCATGCGGCTGATTTCGGGGACGCTCCTGCAGGTCGGGCCGGAGTTGGAGGAATCCGCGCGTACGATTGGCGCGAGCCCGCTGCGAACGCAGCTTGACGTCACGGTGCCGCTCATCCGCTATGGCATGATCGCAAGCTGGCTTTTGATTTTCCTGATTTTCGTGCGCGAGTATTCGACCGGCGTTTATCTCCTCGGTCCCGGCACCGAAGTGATCGGCTCGCTTCTGGTCTCGCTCTGGGGCACGGGTGCGATCGATCTCGTATCGGCGCTCTCGGTGGTGAACGTTTTGATGATCGCGCTTGGGCTCGCGGTCGCGTTGCGGATGGGAGTGCGCCTGCATGGCTGACTTGACGGTGAAAAATCTCGGCTTGCGGCTCGGCGACAACGAAATCCTTCGCGATGTTTCGATGTCGGTGCCGCGCGGAAAGGTCGTGGCGCTTCTCGGGCCTTCCGGCAGCGGCAAGACGACGTTGCTTCGCGCGGTGGCCGGGCTTGAAACGCCGCATGCCGGTTCGATCAAGATCGGCGAGCGAGCGCTTTATGACGCCGCGAGCGGCGCAAATTTGCCCGCCGAAAAGCGCGGCCTCGGCCTCGTGTTTCAGTCCTATGCGCTTTGGCCGCATCGCTCCGTCTTCGACAATGTCGCTTATGGCCTGAAACTGCGCGGAATTTCCTCAGACGAGCGAAAGCGCCGCGTCGAGGCGGCGCTTTCGCAAATCGGGCTTTCGCATCTGGCCGCGCGCTATCCGCATCAGCTCTCGGGCGGCCAGCAGCAGCGTGTCGCGCTTGCGCGTGCGCTCGTCTACGAGCCGCCGGTCATTCTCCTTGACGAGCCGCTCTCCAATCTCGACGCCAAGCTGCGCGAGGAGGCGCGCGCTTGGCTCCGGCAGCTCATCGTCTCGCTCGATCTCTCCGCGCTTTGCGTCACCCACGATCAGGTGGAGGCTATGGCGATTGCCGACCGTATCGTGCTCCTGAACGGCGGTGAGATCGAGCAGGAGGGAACGCCCGCCGAGCTGTACGAAAAACCGCGCACGCTCTTCGCCGCGGAATTCATGGGCAGCAACAACCGCCTCGCCGGAGAGAGCGCGGGGGCGGGAAAGTTGAAAATCGGCGACCAAATCATCGAGGGCGCCGCGCGCGGCGAAATCGCGCCGGGCGCGCCCGCGGTCGGCGTGATCCGCTTGGAGCGCGTGCGCGTATCCGATACCCCGGGCCCCAATCGCATGAAACTCGAATTGAAAACGCAGATGTATCTCGGCGAACGCTATGAGCTTGTCTTCGCGCTCGGCAAATCCCTCGTCCGCGCCTATGCGGAACGCGGGCTCGCCGAAGGCGCGCATTATGTTGAGTTTCCGCGCGACGCTTTCTGGATTTTCCCCAGTAAGCGCTAGCCCTCACCCTTAATCCCTCCCCGCAAGCGGGGGGAGGGAAGCGAGCGTAGCGAGCGGGTGGGGGAATACTCAACTTTGTTTGCAAAGCTTTGCGCCATCGATCACAATTGGAGAGGGACCGCTGGACAAGCGCTCGTGCCCCTCGCAAGCTGAAGCCCATGCAGGGTTTGAGAAAAATGGCGGCATCATCGGCTCGCATTGCGGGCCTTTTGTTTGCGCTGTTTCTCTTTCTTCCGGGCGCCGCCGAAGCCCAGTTGCGCGGCCATGGCGGGCCGGTGCGCTCGCTCGCGATTTCCGCCGACGGAAAAGAAGCGCTTTCCGGCAGCTTCGACACTGCCGCGATCCGCTGGTCGCTCGCAAAGAGCGCCGCCGAGCAGGTGATGCGTTTTCACGAAGGCGCAGTGAACGCAGTCGCGATCCTGCCCGACGGGCGGCTGGTCACCGCGGGCGCGGACGCGAAGATTGCGCTCTGGAAACCCGGCGAAGCGCAGCCCAGCCAGGTTTTTGAGGGACACGAGGCGCCGGTCGTCTCGATCGCGGCTTCCCCGGACGGGACCTCGATCGCGTCGGCCTCATGGGATCGCACGGTGCGCGTATGGCTGCTAGCAGGCGGCGCGCCCCGTGTTCTCGAAGGCCATCAGATGAACGTGAACGGCGTTGCCTTCACTCCGGACGGGAAATCCGTGGTGAGCGTGGGATACGACGCGACTGTCCGCATCTGGCCGCTCGCGGGCGGGACAGCGCCTACCGTCGTCACGCTGCCGTCGCCGCTGAACGCGATCAGTATCACGCCGAAAGGAGAAATCCTGGTCGGGAGCGCAGACGGAAAAATCCGCTTTCTCTCCGCCAAGGGCGAGGAGCTCGGCGAGGTCGAGATCGCCCAGTCGCCGGTCATCGCCGTTGCGGCATCTCCGGATGGGAAGCGCGCCGCCGCCGCCACCACCCGCGGCGCCGTGGGGATCGTCGATGTTGCCGAGAAGAAACTCGCGGCGACGCTCGTCGGCCCCGGTCTGCCGGTTTGGTCGGTCGCCTTCGCGCCCGACAACCGCACGCTTTACACCGGCGGTGCCGACCGCCTGATCCGCCGCTGGGACGCGGAGAAGGGCGAACCGATCGGCTCCGTCGCCATGAACGGCCCGGAAGATCCGCTCGCGGCCTATCCCGGCGATCACGGCGCGGAGGTTTTCCGCGCTTGCGTCGCCTGCCACACGCTGAAGCCCGACCAGGGCCCGCGCGCGGGCCCGTCGCTTTCCGGCATTTTCGGCCGCAAGATCGCGACGCTGCCGGGCTATAATTTCACGCCCGCGCTGAAGAAGCTCGACATCGTCTGGACACCGGAGACGATTTCGAAGCTGTTCGAAATCGGCCCGGCCGAGTACACGCCGGGCACCAAGATGCCCGAGCAGAAGATCGGCTCGAAGGAAGACCGCGACGCGCTGGTGGAGTTTCTGAAGAAGGCAACGCGATAGCCCCCACCCTTAATCCCTCCCCCGCAAGCGGGTGGGGAAAGGAGCCTGCTCTGCGCTTACCCGCCGCAGGCACGGAACAAAATTTTACCCTGGATGTCACACCGGCGGTGTCTCGCTCGTCATGATGTCGGAACCAAAAAATCCAGTGAAAGGAACCCATCATGACCAGCCAAATGAACCCCTTCGCCGCCGCCCCTGCACAGATGAAGGAATGGCATCGCGCCTCGCTCGCGATCGCCGGGAGCCTGGACCCGAAGCTCGTGCATCTCGTCGAGATCCGCGCCTCGCAGATCAACGGCTGCGCCAACTGCCTCAACATGCACACCGTTTTTGCGCGCGAAAACGGCGAAACCGAGCAGCGCATCAACTTGCTTCCGGCCTGGCGCGAGGCTCCCTGTTACACCGACCGCGAACGTGCCGCGCTCGCCTGGACCGAGGCGCTGACAAAGCTCTCCGAAGGCCATGCGCACAAAAGCGCCTATGAAGCGTTGAAGGCACAGTTCACGGAGGAAGAACAGGTGAAACTCACACTGATGGTCAACGTCATCAACGGCTGGAACCGCCTCGCGGTCGGCTTCGGCCTGTGGGCCGATCCGGCGCAGGTCAAGGCCATGAACAAAGCGGCCGCCTGATGACGGACGCGCGGCCCGACGACGACGCAGCGGCGGTGTTCGAGCCGCTGCGCGCGACACTCAAGCGCGTGGCCTACCGCATGCTCGGCTCCGTCTCGGACGCAGAGGATGTGCTGCAGGAGGCCTTCATCCGCTGGATGAAGGCCGACCGCAGCGAGGTGCGCGAGCCCGAGGCGTTCCTGCGCCGCACCGTCACGCGCCTCTGTCTCGATCAGCTCAAATCCGCGCGGCGCCGGCGCGAGACCTATATCGGCCCGTGGCTTCCCGATCCCGTCGTCGAGGAGCAGGAAGAGGAAGATGTGACGCTCCCGCTGATGCTTGCGCTGGAGCGTCTTTCTCCGCTCGAGCGCGCGGCGTTTCTCCTGCACGACGTATTCGGACTCGGTTTCGAGGAAGTCGCCGCCAGTATCGGGCGCGATCCCGCCGCCTGCCGCCAGCTCGCGGCCCGCGCACGCACGCATGTGCGCGAGGCGCGGCCGCGCTTTGCGGTCGACAAGAAGCACGGCCTCGAGCTTGCCGAAGCTTTCTTCACGGCGTCGAGGAGCGGCGACATGAAGGCGCTTTCCGCGATGCTCGCGGCCGATGTCAGCGTGCATGCGGACGGCGGCGGCAAGCGCCCGGCGTTCCCGACGCCGATCCTGGGATTCGATGCCGTGATGAAGCTGCACGAAAAGATAGCGGTCCTGCATCGGCACAATCCGTCGAAATTCGTTCGTGCGGTGTTCATCAACGGCTTGCCCGGATTCATCACGCTCGAAGCCGACGGCGAACTCCAGACGACCGCGCTCGACATCGAGGACGGAAAGATCGCGGCGATCTATGTGGTGCGGAATCCCGACAAGCTGAGGCATCTGCATTAGGGGGCGCGCAGCTCGGGAGGAGTGAAGCGGAACGCGAGCTACAAACCTCCTTTGTCATTACCGGCCGTCGCGGCCCGGTGATGACAATGAGGGCGTGGTTCCACGACCACAAGCGGTTCCATGTTCACAATATGACCTCGGTCTGTGCACGCTCGCGCCAGATCGCCGCCGGATTCGATCAACAAGACACGCAGCAAGACGGGGAAGGGCCCAACGATAGAGTGGAGCACTTCATGCGTACCTGCGTCATTGCGGCGGCCGTCATCGCTTTCACCCAGCCGGCGCTCGCGGCGAAGTCTTACAATAAAAAATCACACCATCACGTTTCTCGTCTTTCGCATCATCATTATCACGCGGCGAGGGGGCACCATTACTCTGCGAAGGGTCACTACGCACGGGCGGCGTCGCGGCACGCACCGGACGGCTACGCCAGGCAGCAAGCTTTTGCACGCGGGAACGCGGCCGGCGAGTCTTCTTTTGGCAATCCGTTTTTCCCGAACTGGACTCAGCAGCAGGCCTGGACGTTTCCCGGTTGGGCGCCGCAGGCCGCACCGTTCGGCGAACGCGCGCCGCGGTCGCGCAACGCGCATGCGCACGACGGCGCGTTTGATGCCGCGATCGCGCGGCACGCCGCGGCGAACGGACTGCCGGTCGAGCTCGTGCATCGCGTGGTGAAGCGCGAGAGCGGCTACAATCCGCGTGCGCAGAACCGCGGCGCCCTCGGCCTGATGCAGATCAAGTATCAGACCGCGCGCGGCGTCGGCTACACCGGCTCGCCGTCCGGCCTGATGGATCCCGAAACCAACCTCACTTATGCGACGCGCTATCTCGCGGGCGCCTACCGCGCGGCAGGCGGCAATCAGAACCGCGCCGTGGCGCTCTATGCGAGCGGCTACTATAGGCGCGGCGCGCCGCACGAGACGCGTGTGGCCTCGACGACGCCCTGGCAAATGTGGACGACGCCGTGGCAAACGCAGATGCTGCGGCAGTAGTAGAAGCGGCCGCCGCGCTGCACTCACACCCTTCATCCCTCCCTCGCTTGCGGGGGAGGGAAGCGAGCGTAGCGTGCGGGTGGGGGAAGACGGAATTGCGCCGGTATCGGACCATCCGCGAATCTTATCCCGAGTTTCGCTTAGCTCCAGCCGGGCTACGAGCTGAGGCATTGCGTTAGCTTCTCCGTTCGTCATGCCCGCACTCGTTGCGGGCATCCACGCTTTTGCTGCCGCGAGGCTTTCAAGGCGTGAATGCCCCTGGACATGACGCTATTGCAGGCCGTTTCACTGCTCGTACGATAAACCCGGATTGCGCTGCGCTTCATCCGGGTTACGAGTTGATACCAAACTTCTTTCGTCATTATCGGGCCGCCGCAAGCCTTTGCTTCTCGTGGCTTGAGATTCAAACTGACGCCTTGACTCCTATTCTATCTATAGGTAGGTAGATAGATCAAGAAAAGAGGAGCTAGGCTATGCGTTCAATTCAGATTTCGGCCGATGTATTCGCTGCCATTTGGTCTGCCCGGAAGCCGGGCCAGGACACCGAAGACGCCATTCTTCGAGGCGTCTTCAAGCTGCCCGAGACACAGGCCCAGCCCGAGCGCGACATGATAACAACCTTCGGCTTTCATGATCCCCGGTACGGCGTAAAGCTCGATCCCGGCTTCACGATCATGCGTACTTACAAAGGCAAGCACTACACAGCGAAGGCGCTGAACGGATTTTGGCTCAGCAGCGCAGATGGCAAGATGTACGCCACTCTTAACGAGCTCAACAAGTCTATTGGTATTGAAGGAGCGGAGAACGCTTGGAAGGCATGGCAATACACTGAGCCAAACAGCTTGCGACGGCGTCCTTTATCTGACTTGCGTGATCAAAACACCATCCTTCGCCGGAGAATCTGATAGGCGCGACCGCATGGCGAAGAAACTCGGACCCGGTAAGTGCGTCCACTGCCTGAAGGATGTGGAAGAGCGCAACTCAGACCACGTCTTTCCGGAGTCATGGTATCCCGATTCGACGCCACTTGATCTTGAGAAGTGGCAGATACCCAGTTGCATCTCTTGCAATGAGGCTTACGGTCGGCTTGAGCAAGACTTTCTGGTGAGGGTTGGGCTTTGTCTTGATCCTCACGACCCTGCGTCAAAAAGTATTGTCGAGAAGGCAGTCCGCTCACTAAAACCCGCCGCGGCTCGCAACGCACGCGACGCACAGCACCGTTTGGGCAAAGGGAAGCGTATTCTCGCGCAGGCACTACACGGTGACAAAATTCCGGATCATGGTGTCTTCCTTGGACTTGACGACCGCTGGGCCGACATTCCTAGCGAGCGTACCGCTATCCTCATTCCAAAGCAGAGCTTCGAGCGGATTACCGAGAAAATCGTGCGCGGCATTTTCTACATAGAGGATGGTATCTTCATCGAGCCGCCCTACATCATAGACTTTTTCGCGTCGGCCGAGGACGATAACTCTCCGTGGCAACAGGCTCTCGAGAGATGGGGCAAAGTCTATGAGCGGCCGCCCGGCATTGTGGTGCGTCGTGCAGTTGCCGAAGACCGTGTGAGTTCGATTTTCGAGATGACGTTCTGGAAGCAGTTCAAGACGTACGCCGCTGTCAGCCGCTAAGAAACGATAGGCGGCTTTGCGTTTCGGCCTACCCCTTCGGCTCCTGCTCCTCCCGCTCGCGCAGATAATCCTCCGTCGTCCGCAGCTTCGGGCGTTGCGGCGCGCCGTAGGGATCGAACGAGTTGTTGGTGACCGCCGCCACGCGGCAGTCGTCGCACATCTTGAGCATCTCGAGCCGCTGCGGCGCGTCCTTGTACATCCAGTGCTTGCCTTCGAGCTTCGCGATGATCCGCTCAATCGTGCTTTTCGTGCCGAAAGGCTTGCCGCAGCTGATGCAATGGAACGGCTCTTCTTCCTTGAGCATGCGCGCGGGCGCGGTCGTTGCGCGGAAGTCGAGCTGCGGCACGAGGCTGATGACTTTCTCGGGGCATGTCGCTTGGCAGAGCCCGCATTGCACGCAGGCCGCTTCCGAAAATTTCAGCATCGGCTTGTCGGGATTGTCGCCGAGCGCGCCGGTGGGGCAGGCGCCGACGCAGGAAAGGCAGAGTGTGCAGCCCTCGACGTTGATCTCGACCTTGCCGAAGGGCGCGTCTTTCGGGAGCGCGATCACGTCGATAGGCGCGGGCGCGACGCGCTGCAATTCGCGCAATGCGAGGAGCTTCATGTCGCGCGTCTTCCCGACCGGCAGGAAGCTCGCAGGCTCCTTCACATAGTCGCGCGCATCTAACGCACGCAGCTCGCGGCCGAGCACGTCCGGGTCGTCGGTAGAGATAACGCCCACGCATTCCTCGCCGAAGCCGAGCCCGGCGAGAATGATTTTCGCAAGTTCGATATTGTTCGTGAGCCCCGTGATGTCGTGGCGCGGTTTGTCGCGTGTGAGCACGCGGAGCGCCGATGCGCCATAGGCAAAGACGGCGGCAAAGGTTTCGATCGCGACTTGCGTGATTTCGTTGACGGAGACCGGAATGACATTCGCGGGGAGGCCCTCGCCGTGGCGCGCAAGCGCGTCGATCAGCGGGTCGCCATGTTCCGCGTCGTGCAGGAGCAGGACCGGCTTTTCGCCGCCCGCTTCGCGATAGACTAAGAGCAGCGTGCGCAATTTCTGCATCAAGGAGTCGGCGGGCGGCAGCGCATAGGCGGCGGCACCCGTCGGGCAGGCGCCGGCGCAGGCGCCGCAGCCGGCGCAGATGTGCTCGTCGATTTTGACGTGATTGCCGTTCGGCGTGATCGCGCCCGTGGGGCAAAGATCGAGGCAGCGGTGGCAGCCAACGATGCGCGAGCACGAATGCGCGCAAAGATGTTCGGTAAAGGTGATGTAGCGCGGCTTGTCGAAGGTGCCGACGAGGCCATGCGCCTTCAGCACGGCGTGGAGGACAGTGGACGGATCGCCGGGATCGGCGCGGAGATAGCCGTCGCGGAGGTCAGCGGCAGGAAAGAGCGGCGTGCCGCCGGAAAGATCGAGGATGAGGTCGCATTTCGACACCGCGCCGTCGCGCGCGTTCTCGAATTTGAGCGCGTCGCGCGAGGAAGGCGCGGGCAGCGCGTAATCGTCAACGGTGAGCTCGAACGCGCCGAGCCAGCCCTTGGCGTTCTTGATCGTTCCCTGCGCGATCGGGAATTCGGTCGCGTGGGGCGGAAGGATGTCCTTCGGCTTCGACAGGAGCACTGTGACGTCGAGGCGATCTTTCAGGAGATTTCCCGCCTCGATCGCGCGCTCGTCTCGGCCGTAGACGAGGATGACGCCGTCGCTGTTCAGCGTCACAAGCGGCGTCTCGGGCAGGGGCTCCGCGGCAGCGGCCAAGAGCGCCGCCATTTTCGGGCCGGCTTCCTTCGCGTCCTTCGACCAGCCGGCGGTTTCGCGGATATTGGTGAAATTCACGTCGGAAATTTCCGATCCATCGGGAATTTCATCGGCAATTTCGGAGGCGACTTCCGAAAAGAGTACCGCTTCCTGCGTGCAGCCGACGGTGATGGGCTCGCCTGTTTCGACCGCCTCCTTGAAACGCTCGATCTCGGCGCGGCAGAGCTGGTTCGCGGTCTCAATGTCGCCGCCGTGGCAACCCTTTGCGATAGCGTCTTTATCGAGCGGCATGGTGCGCTCGCAGGAACAGACGAAAACCTTACGCTTAGACGCCATCCGAAACTCCCGATCGGCAAGGCCCTGGTTGGCGGCCTGGCCGATCGTGGAATAGGCTATAATTATAATGATTTCAAAGTAAGCCCCGTTCAGCCAGGTGCAGTCTGATCGATGCCGACCGAAGTAAAACACCGCATCCACGACCTCTACAGCGAGGATTTGCAGCTTCCGCCGCCCTATCGGCTCCTGCCGCTCAGGGAGGCGAGCCGCGCCTTCGACTACGCAAAGGCAGTAGCTGCGAAGGAGGGAGCAGGTACGTTAATTTGGGTCGGCCGCTTTGATCTCGTCGAATTCGCGCTCGTGCTCGAGCCCGACGAACCGCTCGCCGGTGCGCGCCGCGCAATCTATGCGGGAATGAACGCGCTCGCCGACACGCTCGCGGTGCACGCAGCACCCAGCACGCCGATCTCGATCGAATGGCCCGATGCTCTGTTTGTGAGCGGCGGCTTGCTCGGCGGCGGACGACTCGCCTGGCCGAAGAACGCCGCCGAGAACGAGCGCCCCGACTGGATCGTGTTCGGCGCGACGCTCCGTGCCGCGATGAACCTCATGGATCCCGGCATCAAACCGCACCTCACTGGGCTGGAAGAGGAAGGCTTCGCCGAACTCGGGCCGGGCCGCGTCGTCGAAACTTTCGCACGCCACTTCATGGTGACGATCGACGCCTGGCAGGAAGAAGGCTTCACGCCGATCGCGGAGAATTATCTGCGGCGGCTTCCTGCGGAAGCGGGCGTCGAGCGCACGATTGACGGCGTGGGCGACCTTCTCACGCGAAAAAAGGGAAGTACTGCGATCACGAAGAAAAAACTCATACACGCGCTGGCGCGGCCGTCGTGGATGGATCCCGAATCGGGTGAAATGCTGTCATGAAGCTCTTGCGCACGATCCGGCTCGATCCCTCCGACACTATCGTGTTTGAACGCGCGGCGAAGCCCGGCGAGTGGGCCGTATCCGGCGCATTTTGCTTCTGGAATGTTGACGCCGAAAAACTCGAAGGAAAACCCCGTGTCGCCTTCCGGAGCGGTCTTCTCGGTGTCGCGTCGCTCGGCTGGTCGACGCTCGCGCAGATCGTCGAAGCGAAGGAATCCGATCGCGAGGCATTGATCGAGATGCTCGCGGCGCAGCTCGTCCGCCATTTCGGCGCGCCGGATCTCGCGGCTGCGCGGAAAGCGGCGGCTGAGGAAGCGGCTTTCGCGGAATCCCTGTGCATTCATCCGGCGGATACGCTGATTGCCGTGCGCCGGACTTTCGAGCAAGGCGAAATCCGCGAGGCTTTCCGCTCGCTGCAGCCGCGCGAAAAATCGAGGCTGCCGAAGGTCTTTTCCTTCCTGGAGGTCGAGGGCGAGGACGAAACGCCGGCCGAGAAAGTCGATCTCATCGGACTTGCGAGGCAGAAATGAAAGATTTTTGGCTCTCCTGCGGTTTCGATCTCCTCGATCGCGGCGAGGGCGGCGGCCTCGTCGTCACCGACGAATTCCTGAAGGTCTATCTTGCACGTCCGGAATTGACCCCGCCCGCGAATGCCTGCGGCGCGGAGCGAAAGCTGCATGCGGCATTGCTCGCGGATCCGCGCCGTCCTGTCGGAAAGGCGGAAATTGCCGCGATTGCAGATCCCGATGCGCGCGAGAACTGGGATTTCGTCATCGCTTTCCGCGACCAGCTGCTCGAACACCCGACGCTCGAAGCAGCCTACCTTTCGCTGATTCGTTCGGGCGCGGGCAAAACCCCGCCGATTTTCATGAACCAGCTCGTGCATGTGATTTTGCGCAATGCCCTCGATGGATGCGAGGACGCATTCCGCTTGCGTGCCGCCGAGTTGTTTTTCCGCCCGCAGCGGCTGACCTTGCACGAGGGCGTGCTTCTTTCCGCTGATGAGGAACGGATTGCAGGCTCGAATCCCGCTCCCGTTTCGCCGCTTGTTTCGATGCTGGGGCTGGAGGCTTCCGCCGAAATCGACATTCTAACCGAGCAAAATGCGCCGGTTTACTTCGGCCGCAGCGATCAGTTCGACATGGCGCTGGATCTTTCCGCGAACCGCCGCGGTCAAGCCGCTCTCGGCGAGGTCATCGCGATCTGGGTGAAGCATCTCCTCGGTGTGACCGCCGAGGTCGAGCCCTTTGTCGAGGTGAAGAACGCGAATTTTACTTGGTATGTCGGTCTCGACGCAGAAGGAACGAAGATCGGCGACCGGTTGTGGAACGGAAACGCGATGGAAGAGCAGGAGCGCGAACGGGTCGTTGCGCTCTATCGGCTTCGTTTCACCGGCGCGGATGCGGACGCGAACGAAATCGGCAAAGAGCCGGTTTATCTTATTCTCGCGATGAACAAGGACCGGGTGCTGCGCATGAAGCCGCAAAATCTCGTCGTTGGCCTGCCGCTCCGGCACATGGAGGCGGCGAGTTGAGCGAAATCGTCCGGATTCCGGTAGGCATCGTCGTGGAGCGGCGAAAGGCACAGAGCCGCTGGATCGATTATGTCTGGCGTCCGGTGACGGCGCTTGCCGGGATACCCGGGACCGAGCCCTGGACGGTGTTGAAGGAAGAGCAAGACGCGATCTCCTTCTATGCCGGCGGCAGCGAGATCGAACTTTTCCCCGCCGATGCGGCTTATTACCAGGACAATCTCGCCACGGGCGAGCCGCTTCTATGGGTCGTGCTGCGGCCGTCGAAAGGCGAGCTGCCATACGAGCTGTTCAAGGTGACAGCCGACCCGCATGAAGGCGAGTCGTTGACCGAGAGCGGCGCTGATCTCGTGGAAACCGTGACAATGCCGGATGTGATCGCGGCTGAAGTCGCACGCTTTGTCGCCCGCTACTATGTCGCTCGCCCGTTCGTAAAACGTAAGCGCGACCGCGCGAATCCCGAGGCCCTGGCGCGCAAAATCGCTGCGAAGGAAGACAAAGAATGAGCGAGCAGGAGAAATTTCTTCAGCGCTGGTCTCGCCGCAAGCAAGAGGCCGAGCGCGAAGTAAAACAGGCCGGCAAGAAGCCGGAAACCGAAGCACGCCCGGAAAATGAACGCGAGGCGGCAGCCGACGCTCGCGTACGGCCGGAAAAAAGCGAAGCGCCTTTCGATCCGAAAACGCTTCCCCCCATCGATTCAATCGAGGCTACCACCGATATTCGCGCGTTTCTCGCGCCGGGGGTGCCGGAGGAGTTGAAGCGAGCCGCACTCCAGCGTGTTTGGCGAACGGATCCCGCCATTCGGGACTTTGTCGGTCTCTCGGAGAATTCGTGGGACTTCAACGATCCAAGCGGCGCGCACGGCTTCGGCCCGTTGCAAGTGACAGAACAATTACGGGCCGCAGTCGATGCGATGCTCGATCGCAAATCGGCTCCGTCCAGCCCCGAGCCGGGGGAGAGGAAGGGGGGCGATGAGTCGCCGCCGGAGCGCGTCTCCGAGCTCGCCCCGTCGAAAGCTGGGGATGAAATAACTCATCAACTTTCGTCGGACGCTCCCGGAGAATCGGCACCCGTCGAAAATGTTGCATCGCAGAAAATTTCAACCAGCGGCAAAAAATCGGAGCATCGCATTGCGAGACGCGGTCACGGCGCTGCACTGCCGAAATAACTGCAGCCATCTTCGAATCCGTTCGCGCATAGGGGAAAGCTATTGACGCCCTGTGGCAGAGTAATACCATTTTGTTTGGAATATTTCCGAAGAAGAACGGTTCCTAACTCAATGGAACCTTGAATTCCTTGGGGAGGACGCATGCGCGATCCGGGACTCGCTGAGGCCTTTCGCTCCACAGGCGGAGTTTCCGAACTCGCGCGGCGCTTGGGGATTTCGCAGCCCTCGGTTTCTGCTTGGACCCGCGTTCCCGCTGATCGTGTTGCAGCTGTCGAAGCCGTAACAGGCGTGCCGCGGCGGAGGCTGCGCCCGGATCTTTATGATGAAAATTTTTCCATGGATGAAGCCGATGAGATCGACGCCGCGCGTGCGTCCGAATATGTGCTCCTCTCCACGCTGCTTCTTCGTGCGCCCAGCGAACGCCTCATCAAACGCATTGCCGGCTTGCGTGCCGACGCGAGTCCGCTGGGTCTTCTGCACGCGGAACTCGCGGATGCAGCCGACCGCTTCAAGCTCGAAGATATCGAGCTCGAGTTCTTCAACATTTTTGTCGGCATCGGCCGCGGCGAGCTGTTGCCTTACGCGTCTTACTACCTGACCGGTTTCTTGCATGAGCGGCCGCTCGCGCGCCTGCGCGAGGACTTGGCCGCGCTCGGCATCGAGCGCGCCGAGGACATGTATGAGCCTGAAGACCACATCGGCATCCTGTTCGAGGTCATGGGCGGGCTTGCATCAAAGCGCTTGCCCGCGCCCGAAGGCTCGGACCGGAAAATTTTCGAGAAGCATTTGAAGCCTTGGGCTGCGCGTTTCTTCTCGGATCTCGAACATACGAAGAGCGCGAAATTCTATCGGGCGGTCGGACGCCTCGGCCGCACCTTCATGGAAATCGAGGCGGAAGCTTTTGCGCTCGGCGATTGAGCCAGGCGCTGACAACCGAAAGCGAACGAGGAGAACGGCGATGAAAGAGGAAACGAGAAAAGCAGGGCGCCGTGACTTTTTACGCGCGATGGGCGCGGGTGCCGGTGTCGCAGCGATGGCGCCGCTCGCATCGCCGGCGAAAGCCGACAGCGAAAACAACGACGAGAAGCGGAAGACCCGGTATCGGGAAACCGATCACATCAAGGAGTTTTACCGCGTCAATCGTTATCCGAACGCGAAATAGGAGGGAGCCGTGCTGATTAAACGAACCGAACGTGAAGCGCGCCGCGGCAAGCTCTCCGCGGCACTGGCAGGACGATCCGGCGGCGGCCTCGATCGTCGTACATTCCTTCGCCGCTCCGGCGTGGTCGCCGGTGGCCTCGCGACATTGGGCGCGATGCCGCTCGTCAGCGTTCGCCGCGCGGAAGCGGGCCCGCCGGCTCCGGCGGGACAGCAAGTCACGATCCGCAAAAGCATCTGCACGCATTGCTCCGTCGGCTGCACCGTCACCGCGGAAGTCGCGAATGGCGTGTGGATCGGACAAGAGCCGAGCTGGGACAGCCCGATCAACCGCGGCTCGCACTGCGCGAAAGGCGCCTCCGTCCGCGAGCTCGTCTCTGGCGATCGTCGGCTGAAATATCCGATGAAGCTCGAAGGCGGCCGCTGGACCCGCATCAAATGGGACCAGGCCATGGACGAGATCGGCAAGAAGATTCTCGACGTGCGCGAAAAATCCGGGCCCGACGCCGTCTATTGGCTCGGCTCGGCCAAGATGACGAACGAGGGGTCGTATCTCTTCCGCAAGCTCGGGGCGTTCTGGGGCACCAACAATACCGACCACCAGGCGCGCATTTGCCACTCCACCACGGTCACGGGTGTCGCCAACACCTGGGGCTACGGGGCGATGACGAACAGCTACACCGATATCCGCAACGCCAAGACGCAGATCATCATGGGCGGCAATCCGGCGGAAGCGCATCCGGTGTCGTTGCAACACCTCTTGGAAGGCGCAGAGATGAAGAAGGCGAATGTCATCGTCATCGATCCGCGCCTCACCCGTACGGCCGCGCATGCGACCGAATATGTGCGGCTCCGCCCGGGCACCGACATTCCGGTGCTCTACGGGATCATGTGGCATGTCCTGAAGAACGGCTGGGAAGACAAGGAATTCATCAAGCAGCGTGTCTACGGCTTCGAGGACGCCAAGAAGGAAATCGAGAAGTGGACGCCTGACGAGGTCGAGCGCGTTTCCGGCGTGCCGGGCGCTCAGCTCGAACGCGTCGCCAAGATGTTCGCCACCGAAAAGCCCGCGACGCTGATCTGGTGCATGGGTCAGACCCAGCACACGGTCGGTACCGCGAACGTGCGCGCGAGCTGCATGGCATTGTTGCTGACCGGCAATGTGGGCGCGCCGGGAACGGGCGCCAACATCTTCCGCGGTCACGACAACGTTCAGGGCGCGACCGACGTCGGCTTGGATATCGTGACGCTGCCGTTCTACTACGGCCTCGTCGAAGGCGCTTGGAAGCACTGGTCGCGTGTCTGGGAAGTCGACTACGACTGGCTGGTGTCGCGCTTCCAAGACAAGAAGATTATGGAAACGTCGGGCATTCCACTCACGCGGTGGTTCGACGCGACGATCCTGCCGAAGGACCAAGTCGGACAGAGCGACAACGTCAAGGCCATGTTCGTGCAGGGCCATGCCAGCAACTCGATTACACGCATTCCGGAGTCGCTGAAAGGCCTGGAGAAGCTTGAGCTTCTCGTTGTCGCCGATCCGCATCCGACCACCTGGGCTTCGCTCGCGGTGCAGGCTGGCCGTAAGGACAACATGTATCTCCTGCCGGTCGCGACCCAGTTCGAGTGCAAGGGATCGCGCGTCGCCTCCAACCGCGCCTTGCAGTGGGGCGAGCAGATCGTGAAGCCGATCTTCGAATCGAAGGATGACCTTGAGGTGATGTATCTCACCGCCAAGGCGCTCGGCTTCGCCGACAAGATGTTCAAGAACATCAAGGTCACGAACAATCTGCCGGAAGCGGAAGACATCCTGCGCGAGATGAATCGCGGAAGCTGGTCGACCGGCTACTGCGGCCAGTCGCCGGAGCGCCTGAAGGTGCACATGGCGAACCAGAAGGATTTCGACATGATCACCCAGCGCGCGACGACGGGTCCCGCGAAGGGCGACTACTACGGCTTGCCGTGGCCGTGCTGGGGCTCCCCGGAGGTCAAACATCCGGGTACGCCGCTTCTCTACAACACGAATCTAGCGGCGATGGACGGCGGCGGGGTGTTCCGTGCGCGCTTCGGCGTCGAGCGGAACGGCGTGAACCTCCTCGCCGAAGGTTCCTATTCGGTGGGTTCGGAGTTGAAAGACGGCTATCCCGAATTCACCTACGGTGTGCTGAAGAAACTCGGCTGGGACTCGGAACTCACACCTGCCGAGCTTGCGAAGATCCAGCAGATCGGCGGCGACAAGGCGGACACCGTTTCCTGGTCGACCGACTTGTCGGGCGGCATTCAACGCATCGCGTTGAAACACGGCTGCATCCCGTACGGAAACGGCAAGGCGCGCATGAACGCCTGGAATTTGCCGGACCCAATCCCGGTGCACCGCGAGCCGATCTATTCGCCTCGCGTCGACCTCATCCAGAAATATCCGACGCTCCCCGACGCCAAGCAGTTCCGGCTGCCGAATATCGGCTTCACGGTGCAGAAGGCGGCGGTCGACAAGGGTATTGCGAAGCAATTCCCGCTCATCCTCTCGTCCGGCCGGCTGGTCGAATACGAGGGCGGCGGCGAAGAAACCCGTTCGAACAAGTGGCTCGCCGAGCTGCAGCAGGACATGTTCATCGAAATCAATCCTGCCGACGCGGCGGACCGCGGCATCAAGGACGGCGGCTGGGTCTGGGTCACGGGCACCGAAAACAGCTCGAAGGCCAAGATGAAGGCGCTGGTGACCGAACGTGTCGGGAAGGGCGTCGCGTGGATGCCGTTCCATTTCGGCGGCTGGTTCGGCGGCGTCGACCTGCGCAAGAACTATCCGGAAGGAGCCGATCCGATCGTGCTGGGTGAAAGCGCCAACACGATCACGTCGTACGGCTATGATCCGGCAACGGGCATGCAGGAGCCCAAAGTCACACTTTGTCAGATCAGCGCGGCATAGGAGGCGGAACCATGGCTCGAATGAAATTTCTCTGCGACGCCGACCGTTGCATCGAGTGCAACGCCTGCGTCACCGCCTGCAAGAACGAAAACGAAGTGCCCTGGGGCATCAACCGCCGTCGCGTCGTGACGATCAACGACGGTAAGCCCGGCGAGCGTTCGGTCTCCATGGCCTGCATGCACTGCACAGACGCGCCCTGCCAGGCGGTCTGTCCGGTGAACGCCTTCTACACTACGGCGGATGCCGTGGTGCTGCACTCCAAGGATATCTGCATCGGCTGCGGCTATTGCTTCTACGCGTGCCCGTTCGGCGCGCCGCAATATCCGCGCGTGGGCAATTTCGGTTCGCGCGGCAAGATGGACAAATGCACCTACTGCGCGGGCGGGCCGGAAACCGACAACACCGCTGCGGAATACGCCAAATACGGCGCGAACCGTTTGGCGCAAGGCAAACTGCCGCTCTGCGCCGAGATGTGCTCGACGAAATCCTTGCTCGCCGGCGACGGCGAGATCATCGCGCAGATTTACAAAGAGCGCGTGATGAAACGCGGCTACGGCTCCGGCGCGTGGGGCTGGCAGACGGCCTATCACGAAACGATCAAGGTCTGAGCGAGCGAGGGAGGAAAACAAAATGACAAGGCTTCTTGCCCGCTTGGGCCATATTCTCGGGGCTGCGGTTTTTCTCTTCACGCTCGTGGCTGTTTCACCCGGTTGGGCGCAGCAGCCTTCAAAGGACAATCCCAACGCCTCCGCCGTGCAGGAGCAGCAGCTTTTGCGGGAACTGAACCGCGTTCAGGGCCTTGTTTCGATTCCCGACACGAAGGAAGGCACGCTCATTCAGCCGCAAGGCCGGGAATGGAGGCATTTTCATGAGGTAACGCTGCGCTGGATCGGCGCGATCGCGCTGATCGGCATGGTTGTGCTGCTCGCGGTCTTTTATCTCGTCCGCGGCTCGATCAAGCTTGCGAGCGGGCGCGCGGGGCGCACGATCCTGCGCTTTGATACGCTCGAACGCACCGTGCACTGGATGACGGCCGTAAGCTTCATCATTCTCGGCATTTCCGGCCTCAACATAACCTTCGGCAAACCTCTGCTGCTCCCGCTGATGGATCCGCAGACGTTCACGAATATTTCCGAGGCGCTGAAATACGCGCACAACTATCTCAGCTTCCCGTTCACCATCGGCATTCTGTTCATGCTGGTGATGTGGTTGAAGGACAACATCCCTGACAGCACCGATGTGGAGTGGCTGAAGGAGGGGGGCGGCATTGTCGGACATGCGCATCCGCCCGCTCGCCGCTTCAACGCGGGCCAGAAGGGAATCTTCTGGATCGTCGTGCTCGGCGGCGCCGCCATGGCGATCACAGGCTACGTACTGATGTTCCCGTTCTACGCAGGATTGAACATCGCCAACATGCAGGCGGCGCAGATCGTCCACGGCGTGGTCGGTGTTCTCTTCATCGCCGTGATCCTCGCGCACATCTATATCGGCACGCTCGGCATGGAGGGCGCGTTCGAGGCGATGGGCAGCGGCGAAGTCGACCTCAATTGGGCGAAAGAGCACCACAGTCTCTGGGTGAAGGAGGAGATGGGTAAAACCGGATCCTCCGCGCATACCCGGATGACGCCGGCGGAATAGTTCAACGATGGTTTGCGGGGGTTAACATGCGTGCTTTCGGAATGGCGTCTGTGTTTATCGTCCTGCTCGCGGTGATCGGTGCGTTCGGCCTGAATTTCTTCCAGGAATCCGCTTCCTTGGCGTACAGCGGCGTGACCGGCGCGAAACTCGATCAGAGCGAGGCAGCCGTGAATATTTACGCGAGGGAAGTTAAGCAGCACTGACCGCGCGCTACGATTTCCGCCGGAGCGATCGCCCCGGCGGACTGAATAACGAGACGCCGGCCGCAAGGAGGCGTTATGTTCTCGCTGATCCCCTGGGACGTCCGTATTGCCGGCGTGCTCATGGCAGTGATGGCGCTCGCAGCGCTTTTTGAACCGGGAACGGCCCTTTTTGTCACCCTCTACGCGATGTTGTGCGCCTATATCGTCGTGAGCACGTTCGTGGAGAAATAGGCTAGGGCCTGAGCACGATTTTCGCGGCCGTCACGCTTCCTGCATCCAGATCGCGAAACGCCTTCGCTCCTTCCGCAAGCGCCCGTTCCTCGAACCAGTCGAGCGCGCCGAGCCGGCCTGTGGCCATCGCCTGCAGCGTCTCGCGGAAATCGGCGTGCGTATAGCAGTAGGTGCCGGTGAAGACGATTTCCTGCAGTGTCACCTTGCGGATATCGAGCCCGTCCGCGCCGGGGAGCAGTCCTGCATGTACGATCACGCCGCCCGGTTTCACCATGCGGCTCGCCGCCGCGCGCGTCGCATTTGCGCCGGCCGCGTCGACGACGAAATCGACGGATGAGTCCTTCGGTTCGCCTGCTGTGCCGGGTGCGTAGCTTTGAAACGGCCCGGCGGCTTCCGCCGCCTTGCGGCGCGGCTCGTTCGGTTCGCCGATCAGAATTGTTCGCGCGCCATGCATCGCGAGCACGAGCGCCGCTCCGAGCCCGATCGCCCCGCCGCCGAGAACGGCGCAATCGCTCGCCGCAAGCGCGCGCGGCAGAAATCGTGCGCCGTGATTGACCGCATGATAGGAAACCGCGAGCGGCTCGGTGAGCGCGGCCTTCGTCATGTCGAAACCCGCGGGGACGGGGACGAGATTGCGTTCGGGGATGCGGATAATTTCCGCGAAGGCGCCCGGGCGCGGCGGCATCGAGATGATCTGCCGCGAAGAGCACAAATGCGCCCGCCCGCCGGTGCATTCCTCGCATTCGCCGCAGGTGACGAGCGGATTGACGGCGACGCGCGCGCCCTTGTTCGGCCCGCTCATCACGACGCCCGCAGCCTCATGGCCGAGCACGAGCGGCGCGGGGCGCCGAGCGTCATGGCCGTGATAGGCATGCATGTCGGAGCCGCAAATGCCGACAGCATCGACCTTCACGAGAACTTCATCGTTCAAGGGCTGCGGCTCGGCCACGTCCCGCAACTCGATCGCATTCGGCTTTGTGTAGACAAGTGCTTTCATTTCATTTCGCCGTGAAACCGCCGTCGACATAGAGCGTCTGGCCGGTGATGTAGCCTGACGCGTCGGAGGCGAGAAAAACGGTTGCGCCGTAGAGGTCTTCCATTTCGCCGTTTCGCCCGATCGCCGTCTGCGCCGCGCGCTTTGCGCTTAGCTCCGGATCGTTGAAAACAGAGGCGGTGAGTGGGGTCGGAAAAAATCCGGGGCCGATCGCGTTGCACGTAATCCCATGCCGCGACCATTCTTCCGCGATCGCACGCGTCAACTGCACGATCCCGCCTTTCGCCGCGCCGTAGGGCGCGGAGTCCGGAAAGGCGCGATAGGATTGCAGCGAGGCGATGTTGATGATCCGACCCCAGCCGCGTTTCGCCATTGCGGGCGCAAGTAACTGCACCAGCTGAAACGGCGCGCGCAGGTGGAGGACGAGATGCCGGTCGAAATCCGCCGCCGAAACTTTCGAAAAGGGTTTGCGCAAATTGATGCCGGCGGCGTTGACCAGAATGTCCGGCGAAAGGTTGCGCTCACCAATCGATCGCACCGCGCGCTCGGCCCCATCCGGTTTTTCCAAGTCGGCTTCCACGGCATCAGTGCGAATATCTTCCGTCTGAAGGCTTTTCGCCGCTTCCGCGAGCTCCTTCGCGCGCCGTGCCGCCAAAATTACGCGGGCGCCGGCGAGTCCCAGCGCGCGCGCCATCGCCAGCCCAATCCCGGAATTGCCGCCGGTGACGAGCGCCGTGCGGTTCGAGAGATCGAACAGTTTTTCGAGACGGAACGTCACGACCCGACCGGATCGCCCATGGCGAAATTATGCCCGGCAAAATATTTTTTCATCCGCGCGTCCGCCGTGCGCGCATGCGCTTCCATGCCCTCGAGCCGGGAGATACGCGCGGTCGCAGGCGCGAGCGTCTTGCAGGCTTCGCGATCGGCGCGCTGCCAGGTCAACGGCTTCAGGAACTTGTGCACCGAAAGCCCCGCCGAATAACGCGCGGCGAGCTTCGTCGGGAGAATGTGGTTCGGCCCTGATGTCTTGTCGCCGAAAGCGACTGTCGTTTCCTCGCCGAGGAACAGCGAGCCATAGTTGGTCAGCCGATTGAGCCACCAGTCGAGGTCTTTTGCGTGCACCTCGAGATGTTCGCAGGCATAGCCGTCGGAAATCTTCGCCATCTCTTCGCGCGAGGCGCAAAGTACGACCTCGCCGTAATCGCGCCACGCGGCGCCCGCCGCCTCGCGGGCGGTCGCAGGCAGTTCCGCGATCAGCTCCGGTACGCGCCGCATCACCGCTTCCGCGAGCGCGTGCGAAGTCGTCATGAGCCACGCGGGGCTTTCATGTCCGTGCTCGGCCTGCCCGACAAGATCGGTCGCGACGATTTCAGGATCGGCGCTTTCGTCCGCGATGATCGCGACTTCAGACGGCCCCGCGAATACATCGATGCCGACCTTGCCGAACAGCATGCGCTTCGCCTCGGCGACGAATTTGTTGCCGGGACCGACGATGATGTCGGCGGGTTTTCCGGTGAAGAGCCCGAAGGCCATCGCGGCGATCGCCTGTACGCCGCCGAGCGTCATCACGATGTCGGCGCCCGCGGCTTTCATCGCATAAAGAACGGAAGGGTGAATTCCCTTGCCTTTATAAGGGGTTGAGCAGGCGACGACCGTCTTCACGCCAGCCGCCTTGGCGGTCGCGATCGACATATAGGCCGACGCGATATGCGCATAGCGGCCGGTTGGCACATAGCAGCCGGCCGCGTTCACCGGCACGAGCTTTTGTCCGACCGTGAGACCCGGGAGCAGCTCGACCGAAAAATCCGCGGTGCTCTTGCGCTGGGCGAGCGCGAAGCGCCGCACCTGATCGGTTGCAAAATCGATGTCGCGCCGGACCGCCTCCGGAACTTCCGCCGCGCGCCGCTCCATCTCCTCGCGCGAGACGAGAATCTCGCCCGTCCAGCGATCAAGCTTTTCGGCGTAGCGCCGCACCGCATCCTCGCCGCCGGATTCGATCGCGGCCAGCATCTCGGTGACCACGGCGCGAGCGGTTTCGGTTTCGGTCTCGGGTGTCTTTGCCGCCCGCTTCAGATATTCAGCCATGATGTCTTCCTTTGGGCGGCCGGGATCGCCGGCCGCCCGCTTTTGGTTACTTCGTGAATTCGGTCGCAAACGCCTTCAGTTTCGGATCCGCCGCCACCATCTTCATGTATTCGTCGGTGACGAAGCTCTTCACATCGGGCGCGCTCGGCAGGGTACCGACGTCGACCATGAACTTGCCGATATTGGTGAGCCAGCCGTCGACCTCGGATGCGCCCTTGCTGCGATCCATGATCTTGAGTTGTTCGTCGAGCAGGAACACTGGCCGCTGTGCGAATTCCTTCTCGATCGCAGCGTCGGAAATATCGACGCCGCCCTGGGCGTAGAATTTCTTCGTCATCGCGCGCGCTTCCTTCGGGTTCGCCTTCGCCCAGCTCCAGACCCGGATGTACACGGCGAGATATGCGGCGACTTCCTTCGGGTGCTCCTTCGCGTATTCGGCGCGAACAATCAACGCGCCGGGAATCGCCGCGCCTGCGTCGGCGCCGGTGCAGAGCGTCTTCGCGCCGGCTTTTTCCTCTAGCGTGTAATTGTTCGGCGCCCACACGCCCGCGACGTCGCCGTTATTCGACGTGATCGCAGTAATAATCTGCGCCTGCCCGAGGTTGACGAATTGCACGTCGCCAAACGAGACGCCGTACTTTGTGAGGCAGCTTCGCACGGCATAATCGCCGGTCGAGTTGGTGGTGAGCAGAATGCGCTGGCCCTTCAGTTTTTTCGGATCGGCCTTGAACTCGTCGAATTTCGCTCCGCTTATCATCAGGACGTTCGCCTTCGACTCGTCGTTGGTGATGCCGATGGTCAAGAGCCCCGAGCGTGCGGCGCCCAGCACGGCCGGCACCGAGCCTGCGCCGCCGACATCCCAGGATTTCGCTTGCGCGGCCGCGACTTGCGGCGCCCCGGCTGGGAAGACAGAGAAATTCGGCTTCAGACCCACGTCCTTCCACCAGTTCTTTTCGGTGGCGACGTAATAGGGCAGCGCCCAGTAGAGCGCGGGCTGGTAGCTCACATTGATCGGCGTTTCTGCCCGTGCGCCTTGCGAAACTCCCGCAAGCATCGCGGCGGTCACGAGTACGGCACCCAGTCTCTTGAACATTGCTTCCTCCTTGCTCCTGTTCCTTGTTGTTAGCGGCCTTGTGTTAGCGGTCTTGGCCGCTCTTCTCCTCGCGCAGCGAACGCCAGATATGCGTGCGCCAGTGAACGAAAGATTCGAGGTCCATTACGTCCTCGATCCGCTCGTACTTGTCCCATTTTTCAGCGGTGCGCACCGAGCGGATATCGATCACTTCCTTGATGCGTCCCGGCCGCCGCGTCATGATCACCACGCGGTCGGCGAGGTAGACGGCTTCCTCCACGGCGTGCGTGATAAACAGAACGGTGCGCGGATTGCGCCGGGCGATCCGCACGAGCTCTTCCTGCATGGTCGTGCGCGTTTGCGCGTCGAGCGCGCCGAACGGCTCGTCCATCAGAAGCACGTCGGGCTCGAGCACATAGGCGCGCGCGATCGCGACGCGCTGCTGCATGCCGCCGGAAAGCTGATGCGGAAAAGCCCCTTCGTACCCTTCCAGGCCCATCAGCTCGACCGCTTGATGGACGCGCTTTTCCCGCTCGAGTTTCTCCACGCCCTTGTTGCGCAAGCCGAGCGCGATGTTTTCGGAAACTGTTTTCCACGGAAAGAGCGCGAATTGCTGAAAGACGACCGCGCGATTGGGGCCGGGGCCCGTCACACGGTGGCCGTCGACGTTGACCGTGCCCGCGGTTGGAAATTCGAACCCGGCGACCATGCGCATGCAGGTGGTCTTTCCGCAGCCCGAGGGCCCGACAATCGCAACGAATTCCTTGTCGGCGATCGTGAGATCGATTTTTTCGAGCGCAAGGAATCCGCCGCCGTTATGGCCGAAGCTTTTTCTCACGCCCTCGAAAGTGATGACCGCCATTTTTAATCCTTATGCGAGCCCGCGCCGGCGCACGGCGGCTTCGACCCAGCGCAAAATAATGTCGATACAGAGCCCCACGAGCCCGATCGCGAGCATCGCGCTCATCACGATCGAGGTCGAAATGTTGAGTTGCGCTTGCACCATCATGAAGCCGACGCCGGTTGAGGCGACGATGAGTTCCGCGCCAATCAGCGATTGCCAGCCGAGGCCTGCGGAAACGCGCAAGCCCGCAACGATCGACGCCGTTGAAGCGGGCAGAAGAACTTCTGTGATAATGCGCGTGTTGCTTGTCCCCAGCATTTGCGCGGCCTCGATCAGCGAACGGTTCACGAAGCGCGCGCCGCGATAGGCATTAATCAGGCAAGGCGGGAAGGCGCCCGCGAAGATGATCAGGATCGGCCCGCCGATCCCGGTTCCGAACCAAAGCGCCGCGAATGGCACCCAGGCGATCGGCGCGATGAAGCGAAGCGCGTCGAAAATAGGCGATACGATTTCGTCGAGCAGGCGATACCAGCCCATCATCAATCCGAGCGGAATGCCGATCGCTGCGCCGAGGAAAAACCCGTAGGCGAAGCGCAACACGCTCGACAAGAGATGCTCCTGCAGCGTGCCGCCGGCAAACGGAGTGGAAAGGAGCTGAACGAATTTCGACAAAATCTCAAAAGGTGTCGGCAAAAACTGTTTCGGCACGAGACCCGAGAGCGAGAGCCCACTCCAGATTCCGAGAAACAGGAGAATCCCGATCGTACCCAGGAATAGAGTCTGAAAGCGGGTGAGGGCGGTCGTTTGCGCGGTTGCCATGGTCACGCCCGCGCCATCTGGATCCAGGGAAGCGAGCGTGTTTCGACTTCGGCGAGCAACCGCGTCGTCGCCCAGCCGAGGATCGCGACGCAAGCCATGCCGACAAAGATCATGCCGGGATAGATGTCCTGCTGCGCGACGTTAAGAATGCGCCCGAGACCGTAAAGCGCGCCTACGAGTTCGGCGGCGACGAGCGTCGTCCAGCTCGCCTGCAGCGAGAGTCGCATGCCGGTGAAGATCAAGGGAGCCGCCGCGGGAATGAGCACTTCCCGTACAAAGCGCCACCGCGGCGTGCCGAGCATGCGCGCGGCCTCGATCACATAAGGCTCGATCCGGCGCACGCCGGTGAAGCTGTTGATCACCGAAGGCACGAAAGCCGCAAACCAGATCACCATCACTTTCGCGGCGTCACCGAGCCCGAGCCACAAAATCGCGAGCGGAATCCAGGCGAGCGGCGGGATCGGCCGGATGATGGAGAAGACCGGATTGATGATCGCTTCCGCGCGGCGGCTCCATCCCATCAAGAGTCCAAGCGGGACACCGGTGCCGATCGCGACGACAAAGCCGAGCGCAACGAGCTTCAGGCTGTGGAGGACGTGCTGATAGAGAAGGCCGTTAGCGTAGCCCTTGGTCGAAACCTGCTTCAACGAGGCCCATACATCCGGGGGCGAGGGGAAGCGGCCGGGAGAAATCAGCGCGAGCGGGCCTGTCGCCAGGAACCAGAAAATGGCGAGCGTTGCGATTGTGAGAAAACCGATGGCGTAGCGCCGTTTCATCGCTGGAAAAGTGTCCGTCCCTGCGTCTTTTTGTAAACGTTTGCATTAATGGTTTCATGGGGTTCTAATGGGGTCAACCGCCAAATCGCCATTTGGCTTTGCAAAGTTTTGCAGGACGGGAAGTGGACCGGCGCCCAAGATTAAAAGAGGTCGCCCAGCGCGCGGGCGTTTCGATCGCGACGGTCTCGCGCGCCTTGTCGCGGCCGGACATGGTCGACGACGAAACGCTTGCGCTCGTCAAGAAAGCCGCCGCCGATCTCGGCTATATCCCCGTGGGCGCGGCGCGCGCGCTGGTTTCGGGGCGGAGCCGCACCATTGGTGCGATCGTGCCAACCCTCGATCACGCGATTTTTGCGCGCGCGATCCACGCGATGCAGACCACCCTCGACGCGGCCGGTTATCAGTTGCTCGTCGCCTCGCACGAATACTCGCCCGTTTCGGAAACGGCCGCGATTCGCGCGATACTCTCGCGCGGCGTCGATGCGCTGATGCTGGTGGGGGCGGATCATCTTGAGGAGACGTGGTCGCTGCTCACAGCGGCACCCGTCCCGGTGCTGCTCACATGGTCGTTCGACGAGCGGCTTCCCTGCATCGGTTTCGACAATGCACTTGCAGGCAGGCTAGCGGCGGAGCATTTGCTTTCGCTCGGTCATCGCGAATTCGGTGTCATTTCCGGTACGCGCCGTGCCAACGACCGCGCGCGGCTACGGATCGAAGGCGTGCGCGCTGCGCTGCAAGAACATGGCTATGAATTGCCGGAAGAGCGCGTGAGCGAGCAGCCTTTCACCTTCGCAGGCGGGCGCGCGGGACTAGCGGAACTTTTCGCCAATGGAAAGCCGCCGAGCGCGATCATCGGCGGCAATGATTTGCTTGCCGCCGGCGCGGTCTTCGAGGCACAGGCGCGCGGCATGCACGTGCCGAGGGATCTTTCGGTGGTCGGCATCGATAATCTGGAAATTTCGCAGCACGTGACGCCTGCGCTCACGACTGTGCATCTGCCGACCGCAAGGCTCGGTACGGAAGCGGCGCAATATCTGCTCGCGCGGCTGCAGGGGCGGGCGCGGCCCGATCGCGTCGCGTTGCCGATCGAGCTTATGGTGCGGGAGTCGACCGCATCGGTACTTCAATCCCCAGCATGAAGGGGAGGAGATAAAAACATCTTTTGTGCATTGCCAAAGTCGAATGCCGAACATTCAGCCCCGGCAGTGGAAAGCTTCTGAAAAAAGCGCCCCGTAGGAGGGAAAAGCCTGATAAAAAGTTCGCGCTCGCATGGAACCCGAAACCGCAATGTGAGTTCCATACCCCAAGCGGTAGCAGAACGTGGTGGCACGCGTGTAAGAGGTACGAGGGTACTCAAAATTGCCCTGATCCGCTCATGAAATAAGAGCGCGTACGGCCTCAAGCAGTCCATTCCGGATTTGCTGCGCCTCTAACGCGGGGGGAATGATGAAACGTCGCATGGCGAAAGGCGGCTCAACGGGCATCGCCGTTCTTAAACCTGTTCTTTCCGCGCAAAACGAAAACAACGCGATCAGCCAATACGATCTTCTCCGCGCGCTCCAGGCCGTGAAGCTGGGCGATTTTTCCGTCCGCTTGTCGAGCGACGGCGCCGGCGTCGAAAGCAAAATCGCGGAAGCCTTCAACGACATCGTTGCCGCCAACCAGCGCATGGCGAAGCAGCTCGAACTCGTCGGTCAGACCGTCGGTCGCGAGGGCAAGACGCGCCAGCGCGTGAAATTCGGCCTCACCAACGGCGCCTGGGGCGAGATGGAAAGCTCGGTCAACACGCTGATCGACGATCTTCTGTGGCCCACGGCGCAAGTCACCCGCGCGATCACGGCTGTAGCGCAAGGCGATCTTCTCGAAACCGTTCCGCTTGACGTCGACGGGCGTCCGCTCAAGGGCGAATTCCGGCGCGCGGCGCAGATCGTGAACACCATGATCAACCAGTTGCGGGTCTTCACGTCGGAAGTGACGCGCGTCTCCCGTGAGGTCGGCACCGAAGGCAAGCTCGGCGGTCAGGCAAAGGTCACCGAGGTGACCGGCGTATGGAAAGACCTCACCGAAAGCGTGAACTTGATGGCAAGCAACCTCACCGCGCAGGTTCGCAACATCGCGGAGGTGACGATCGCGGTCGCGAGCGGCGACCTGACCAAGAAAATCACCGTCGACGTGCGCGGGGAAATCCTGCAGCTCAAGGAAGCGATCAACACCATGGTCGACCAGCTGCGCTCCTTCAGCGCCGAGGTAACGCGCGTCGCGCGCGAAGTCGGCACCGAGGGCAGGCTCGGCGGCCAGGCGGTGGTGCCGGGCGTCGCCGGCACGTGGAAGGATCTCACCGACAACGTCAACCTCCTGGCGGCGAATCTGACGACGCAAGTCCGCAACATCGCCGACGTCACCACCGCGGTCGCGCGCGGCGACCTTTCGCGCAAGATCACCGTCGAAGTCAGAGGCGAAATTCTCGAATTGAAAGACACCATCAATACGATGGTCGACCAGCTGAACGGTTTCGCCTCGGAAGTGACGCGCGTCGCGCGCGAGGTCGGCACCGAAGGCAAGCTCGGCGGTCAGGCGGTGGTGCCGGGCGTCGCCGGCACGTGGAAGGATCTCACCGACAACGTGAATTTCATGGCGGGGAACTTGACCTCGCAAGTCCGCAACATCGCCGAGGTCGCGACCGCCATCGCCGGCGGCGACTTGTCCAAGAAGATCACGGTGAACGTGAGCGGCGAAGTCCTGCAGCTTAAGGAAACCGTCAACACGATGGTCGATCGCCTGAACGCCTTTGCGAGCGAGGTGACGCGCGTGGCGCGCGAGGTCGGCACCGAAGGCCGGTTGGGCGGTCAGGCGAACGTGCAAGGCGTCGCCGGCACCTGGAAGGATTTGACCGACAGCGTCAACTTCATGGCGAGCAACCTCACTGCGCAGGTGCGCAACATCGCCGAAGTGTCGACCGCGATCGCGAGCGGCGACCTTTCGAAGAAAATCACCGTCGAGGTGAAAGGCGAGATCCTCGAACTCAAGGACACCATCAACACGACGGTCGATCAGCTGAACGCGTTCGCAAGCGAAGTGACGCGCGTCGCGCGCGAAGTCGGCACCGAGGGCAAGCTCGGCGGCCAGGCGGTGGTGCCGGGCGTCGCGGGCACTTGGAAGGACCTCACCGACAACGTGAACCTTTTGGCGGGCAATTTGACCACGCAAGTCCGCAACATCGCGGAGGTCACGACCGCGGTCGCGAGCGGCGACCTTTCGCGCAAGATCACCGTCGAGGTGAAAGGCGAGATTCTGGAACTCAAGAACACCATCAACACGATGGTCGATCAGTTGAACGCTTTTGCCTCGGAAGTGACGCGCGTGGCGCGCGAGGTCGGTACCGAAGGAAGACTTGGCGGTCAGGCGGCGGTGCCCGGCGTTGCCGGCACATGGAAGGACCTCACCGACAGCGTCAATTTTATGGCGAGCAACCTTACCAACCAGGTGCGCAACATCGCCGAGGTCGCAACCGCGATCGCGAGCGGCGACCTTTCGAAGAAAATCACCGTCGACGTCCGCGGCGAGATGCTGCTTCTGAAGGATACGCTGAACACGATGGTCGAGCAGCTTCGCTCCTTCGCGGGCGAGGTGACGCGCGTCGCGCGCGAAGTCGGTACTGAAGGCAAGCTGGGCGGCCAGGCAAACGTGCCGGGCGTCGCGGGCACTTGGAAGGATTTGACCGACAACGTCAACTTCATGGCGAGCAATCTCACGAACCAGGTGCGCAATATCGCGGAAGTCACGACCGCGGTCGCGCGCGGCGACCTTTCGCGCAAGATCACGGTGGACGTGAAGGGCGAAATTCTTGAGCTCAAGAACACCATCAACACGATGGTCGACCAGCTGAACGCTTTCGCAAGCGAAGTCACGCGCGTGGCGCGCGAAGTCGGCACCGAAGGAAAACTCGGCGGTCAGGCGACGGTGCCTGGTGTCGCCGGAACCTGGAAAGACCTCACCGACACCGTGAACGTGATGGCGGCGAACCTCACCGAGCAGGTGCGCGGCATCGTGAAGGTCGTTACCGCAGTCGCGAACGGCGATTTGAAGCAGAGCCTCACCGTTCAGTCGAAAGGCGAAGTCGCGGCGCTCGCTGAAACGATCAATAACATGACCAACACGCTCGCGACTTTCGCCGATCAGGTGACGAGCGTGGCGCGCGAAGTCGGCGTCGAGGGCAGGCTCGGCGGCCAGGCGAACGTGCCGGGCGCCGCCGGCACGTGGAAGGATCTCACGGGTAACGTGAATCTGCTCGCGGCGAATCTAACGACACAGGTGCGCGCTATCGCGCAGGTCGCGACCGCCGTGACCAAGGGCGACCTCACGCGCTCGATTAAGGTCGACGCGCGCGGCGAGGTGGCGGAGCTGAAAGACAACATCAACACCATGATCGGCAATCTCCGTCTCACGACGGAGCGGAACACCGAACAGGACTGGCTCAAGACCAATCTCGCGAAATTCACCAACATGCTGCAGGGCCAGCGCGACTTGTCGTCCGTCGGCCGCCTGTTGCTTTCCGAGCTCACGCCGCTCGTCGACGCGCAATTGGGGGCGATCTACCGCGCCGACGGCGGCAAGCTGCATTTGCTTTCCGCTTACGCCGACGACCCCGTGCACGGCCACCCCGAGATGCTGAATATCGGCGAGGGGTTGATCGGCCAATGTGCGGCCGACAAGCGCCGGATGCTGATCACGGAAATGCCCGTGGCGTCGGTGTCGATTGGATCGGCGCTGTTCCGCGCGGTCCCGCAAAACATCATCGTGCTTCCGGTGCTGTTCGAAAATCAGGTCAAGGCGGTGATCGAGCTTGCGTCGCTCTCTACTTTCACGCCGTTGCAAATCACTTTCCTCGACCAGCTCACCACCAATATCGGCATCGTCCTGAACTCGATCGAAGTGACGATGCAAACCGAGCAGCTGCTCAAGCAATCGCAGCAGCTGGCCGCCGAACTGCAATCGCAGCAGACCGAGCTGCAGCAGACGAACGAGCAGCTCGAACAAAAGGCGCAACAGCTCGCCGAGCGAAACGTCGAAGTCGAGCGCAAGAATCAGGAAATCGAACAGGCACGCGGCGCGCTCGAGGAAAAGGCGAGCGAGCTTGCGCTCACCTCGAAGTACAAGACCGAGTTCCTCGCGAACATGTCGCACGAACTGCGAACGCCGCTGAACTCCATTCTCATTCTCGGCCAGCAGCTTGCCGACAATCCGGACGGGAATCTCACCGGCAAGCAGGTCGAATTCGCGCGTACCATTCACGGCGCGGGTACGGATCTGCTCAATCTCATCAGCGACATTCTCGATCTCTCGAAAATCGAATCCGGCACCGTCACCGTCGACGCCGAGGAAGTGTTTCTCGCAAACCTGCTCGACGCCACCGCACGGCCGTTCCGGCACGAGGCGGAGACGCGGTCGCTATCGTTCGATGTCGAGATCGACTCCAGTCTCGATCGCAGCATCACGACCGACTCTAAGCGTCTGCAGCAGGTGCTCAAGAACCTCTTGTCGAACGCCTTCAAGTTCACCGAACGGGGCGGCGTGAGCCTGAAGGTCTCCGCTGCCGTGGGCGGCTGGAGCGCGGGTCACGCGGTCTTAAGCCACGCGCCTGCAGTGGTCGCATTCGAGGTCGCCGATACCGGTATCGGTATTCCGCACGATAAGCAAAAGATCATTTTCGAGGCGTTCCAGCAGGCCGATGCGAGCACCAGCCGCAAATACGGAGGTACGGGCCTCGGACTCGCGATCAGCCGCGAACTCGCAGGCCTCCTGGGTGGCGAAATCCAGTTGCGCAGCACGCCCGGCGTCGGCAGCGCGTTCACCCTATATTTGCCGGTACGCTACGTCGGTCCGCACGTTTCCACGCGTACTTCGCCGCAAACACAGCCGCAAGCTTTGGTGCCGCAGCACGCTGTTCTTCCTGCTCCGGGCAACGTGCCGGAGCGACCGGCCGAACACATCCCGGACGACCGTTTCGATATTCAGCCGGGCGATTCCATCCTGCTCATTGTCGAGGACGATCCGCACTATGCCCGCATCGTAATGGATCTTGCGCGCGACCACGGCTTCCGTGTGCTGGTGGCGGCCCGCGGTGTCGATGCGCTCGATCTCGCGCAACAATTCCAGCCGACGGCGATATCGCTCGACGTCTTCCTGCCGGACATGCTCGGTTGGACTGTTCTCAATCAGTTGAAACAGAATCCGCTTACGCGCCACATTCCTGTGCAAATCATCACGCTCGACGAAGATCGCCAACACGCGCTTGCATGCGGCGCATTCTCCTTCGTCAACAAACCCTCGACTCCGGAAGGCATCGCCGCGGCGCTTGAGCGGATCAAGGAATACTCCGCTCCGCGAAAGAAGCGTCTCTTGGTGGTCGAGGACAATCCGGCCGAGCAAAAAAGCATCACCGAGCTTTTGAGTCATGACGATATCGAGATCGTCACCAACGGGACCGGCAGCGAGGCGCTGGAAACGTTGCGCCGGCGGCCGTGCGATTGCGTGGTACTCGATTTAAAACTGCCCGATATGTCGGGTTTCGAGGTGCTCGAATCCATCCGCGCCGACAAGGACCTTTCGGATGTGCCTGTGGTGGTGTTCACGGGCCGCGAATTGTCGGCGGAAGAAGACGCGCGGCTGCATACGATGGCGCGCAGCATCGTGGTGAAAGGCGTCGAGTCGCCCGAGCGCCTCTTGGACGAGACCGCGTTGTTCCTACACCGGGTCGTCACCGACCTTCCGGCGGAAAAGCAGCGCATGCTGGAGCGTCTGACGAATTCCGACGACGATCTCGTCGGCCGGACGGTACTCGTGGTCGACGACGACGCCCGCAACATTTTCGCACTGAGCTCGGTTCTCGAGCGCCGCGGGATGCGCGTCTTGACGGCGACCACGGGGCAGGAGGCAGTGGCGATCACCAAATCCACGCCGGAACTCAGCCTCATCTTGATGGATATCATGATGCCGGAAATGGACGGCTATCAAACGATCGCTGCCATCCGCGAGCAGCCATCGTTCCGGAGACTGCCGATCATCGCGCTCACCGCCAAAGCCATGAAGGGTGACAGAGAGAAGTGCCTCGAGGCGGGCGCCTCCGATTATCTCGCAAAACCCGTGAATACGGAGCAACTCTTGTCCGCGCTAAGGATCTGGCTGCACCGGTAAGCGACAATGACGAACCCGGCGCAAGACCAAGTGAATATTCTTCTCGTCGACGACCAGCCGGCGAAGCTCTTGAGCTACGAGGCGATCCTGCATGGCCTGGGCGAGAATATCTTGAAGGCGACGTCCGGCCGCGAGGCGCTGGAATATCTCCTGAAGACCGAAGTCGCGGTCGTGCTGCTTGACGTTTGCATGCCCGATCTCGACGGTTTTCAGCTCGCCGCCATGATCCGCGAGCATCCGCGTTTTCAGAAAACGGCGATGATCTTCATCTCGGCGATTCATTTGAGCGAAATGGACCGGCTGCGCGGCTATGAAATGGGCGCGGTCGACTATGTTCCGGTACCGGTGATCCCGGAAGTCCTGCGGGCGAAGGTGAAAATCTTCGCCGAGCTCTACCGCAAGACACGTGAGTTGGAACGGCTGAACGAAGATCTTGAGCGGCGCGTGGCCGAGCGCACCGCCGAGCTGGAGAGCTCGAATGCGCAACTTTTGAAAAGCGAGCAGCGCCGCTCGCTCGCGCTCGCCGCGGGCAATATGGGCTCTTGGAATTGGGAGCGCTCTACCAACGAATTTTCGTGGGACGAAGGCCAGTACCGGATTTTCGGGCTGGACCCGAACGAGTTCAAGCCTACGGCGGAATCGTTCCGCGCATTAATTCACCCCGACGACTGGAACGATCTTGCACCCACGTTCATGCAATTGATGGAAAAGGGCGAGCCGTTTCAGGCCGAATTCCGAATCCGGCGTCCCGACGACGAAGCCTGTTGGTGCGTGACCAGCGCCGCAGCAACGCTCAATTCGGCGGGCGAGGTCGTCCGCATCAGCGGCGTCATGACGAACATCACCGAGCGCAAACAGGCGGAAGAGCGGCAAACGTTGCTCGCGAGCGAGGTCGATCACCGCGCGCGCAATGCGCTCGCGATCGTCCAGTCGATCCTGCGGCTGACGAAGGCCGATACGGTGCAGGCATACGCCGCGGCGGTGGAAGGGCGGATCAAGGCGCTATCGCATGCCCATTCGCTACTGTCGCAGTCGCGCTGGAGCGGTGCGGACTTCCGGCGCCTCCTGGATGAGGAGCTTGCACCCTATAAACTCGGTCCGGACAAAATCAGGATCGAAGGTCCCGACGTTCATCTCGGCCCGGCGGCGGCGCAGACGCTTGCGTTGACGCTGCACGAAATGGCGACGAATGCCGCGAAATATGGCGCGCTTTCGACGGCCACCGGTTCGCTCGAAGTCGTATGGGCGGTCGAGAAGGGCGATCTCGTCGTAAAGTGGACGGAAAAAGGCGTCCCCTCCGTCCACAAGCCGCCGATCGTGGGCCTCGGCACACGCATCATCAAACAGAGTATCGATGCGCAGCTCGGCGGCCAAATGAAAAACGAGTGGCGCAGCGACGGGCTCCATTGTGTCTTGCACATACCACTCGAAAAGGTGACGAATTCAACGGGCGCTAAGCGGCAGGGAACGAACGCGGCCGCTCCTGCCGTGAAAAAAATCGCAGGCAATAGGGTGCTGATCGTCGAGGATGAAAGTTTGGTCGCGATGGAGCTCGGCGAATGCTTGCGGGATATGGGATTCGAGATTGTCGGCTCGGTTTCCAACCTTGACGACGCGAAGGAAATCGCCGTGCAAAAAGACTTCGACGGCGCGATTCTGGACATCAACCTTGCCGGGCAGCTCGTCTATCCCGTCGCCGACATTCTGGTGAAACGCCGCAAGCCTTTTGTCTTTGTCACCGGCTATCGCGCTGAGGCGATCGATGATCGTTTCAAGGACATTTTCGTCCTGCAAAAACCGATCGACCGCGCGCTGCTCGCGGGCCTGTTCGAAATGGTGGACAAACCAAAATACATGAGCGCGTAAGCTTCAGGCGGAAGAGTTCCGGAAATCGGAACGGAAATTATCGAGCAAATCGCTCCGTGCCTCGAAAATCGCAATGTGACGGCCGCCGGAAAGCGATGCATAATCTAGCGGCGGCGGAGGAGCTTGAGCGATGCTGACCAAATCGAAAATTTATTCCGGCCTGATGCGGATCGGAGGACGCGAGGTTTCGGCCTCAGGCGTCATCGAAGTGCGCTATCCCTACACCAACGAGGTGATCGGGACGGTGCCGGCCGGCGGCGCCGAGCACGCACGCGAGGCTTTCGAAATCGCGGCAAACTATCGCGCGAAATTGTCGCGCTACGAACGTCAGCAAATCCTGCTCAAAACCGCGGATTTGATCTGGGATCGCCGCGAGACGATCTCCGATCTAATCACGCTCGAACTCGGCATTTCGAAGAAGGATTCGCTTTATGAGTGCGGCCGTGCCCGCGACGTCTATACCCTTGCGGGCCAGCTGTGTCTAATAGACGACGGCCAGTCCTTCGCCTGCGATATCACCCATCACGGCAAAGCCCGCCGCATCTTCACCAAACGGGAACCGCTGCGCGCGATCTCTTCGATCACGCCATTCAACCATCCGCTCAACATGATTTCGCACAAGATCGCGCCCGCGATCATGACGAACAACTGCATTGTCTGTAAGCCGACGGAAAAGACGCCGCTCACGGCGATCCTGCTCGCCGATATTCTCTACGAAGCCGGCCTGCCGCCGCAGATGCTGTCGGTAGTGACGGGCATGCCCGATGATATCGGCGACGAAATGGTGACGAACGAGAATATCGAGCTCATCACCTTCACCGGCGGCGTCCGCGTGGGGAAGCTGATCGCGCAGAAAGTAGGCTACAAGCGCGCCATTCTCGAGCTCGGCGGCAACGACCCGCTGATCGTCATGGACGATCTGAGCGACAAGGACATCGAGCGCGCGGCGGCGCTCGCTGTCGCAGGCGCCACCAAGAATTCTGGCCAGCGCTGCACAGCGGTGAAGCGCATTCTGGTCGAGGAGACGGTGGCGGGTCGCTTTGTCGAGCGCGTGCTGCATCACGCGAAGAAGATAAAGTTTGGCGATCCGATGGATCCGGAGACCGATCTCGGCACCATCATCGACGAGCCGACCGCCGCAGAATACGAAAAGCGCGTGGCCGCCGCCGTGAAAGAGGGCGCCAAGGTGCTCTACGATCCGGGCCGCAAGGGCGCGCTGCTTCCGCCGATCGTGATCGACCATGTGAATCCGCGCTCGGAACTCGTGCTGGAGGAAACTTTCGGGCCGATCATTCCGATCATTCGCTGCCGCGGAATCGATAACGTGATTGCGACCTCGAACGGCACGGCATTCGGTCTATCGTCCGGTGTCTGCACCAATCGGCTGGATTATGCGATGCGATTCATCGAGGAGCTCAAAGTCGGTACCGTGAACATTTGGGAAGTTCCGGGCTACCGCACGGAGATGTCGCCGTTCGGGGGCATTAAGGATTCCGGAAACGGGACGAAAGAGGGCGTGATCGAAGCGGCGCGCGCTTACACCAACCTCAAGACATTTTCGCTGCCTTGGGGAGAGTGACGTTTCGATTTCGTCCATGCAACGAATATGTCGGGAAGTCTGCGGAGCAAGCGGCGCTGTACATAGCTTAGAAAGGCTGTAGGCTAGCGCCGGGAGATGGGGGCTACTTTCGCGATTGTGAAGGAGCGGCCCAAATGCGTTTTCGCCAGGTCATATTTGGGATCATTGCCGTCGTTCTTCTTGCAGTCATCGGCGGCTATGCTTGGACCTGGCGCCCCGCGCTTGCGGCGATTTCCGCCAATCAAAAACCGGCCGCCGACAAACAGGCCGTTCGGCTGGGCGCGGAACTCGCCGCGATCGGAAATTGCGCCGACTGTCACACGACGATCGGCGGCACGCCCTATGCCGGCGGCCGCGCAATCCCGACGCCGTTCGGCACGATTTATGCGAGCAACCTGACGCCCGATCCCGAAACAGGCATCGGCACCTGGTCGGAAGAAGCCTTCCGCCGCGCGATGCGCGACGGTGTCGATCGGGAAGGGCGCCAGCTCTATCCCGCCTTTCCTTATGATCACTTCACCAAAGCGACCGACGCCGACATTCACGCGCTGTATGTTTTCCTGATGAGCAAGGCGCCGGTGAAAAATTCGATTCCGGCGAACCAGCTGGACTTCCCCTTCAACTACCGGCCGATCGTCGCAGGCTGGAAAGTGCTTTTCTTGCGTGAGGCGAGCCTTGAGCCGGATCCCGGCAAAAGCGCCGAATGGAATCGCGGGCGCTATTTGGTCGAGGGCCTCGGCCACTGCGGCGCCTGCCACACGCCGCGAAATGCATTGGGTGCGGAGAGAAGAAATAGCGCCTATGCCGGCGGCGTGGCGGAAGGATGGAATGCGCCGCCTCTGAATGCGGCGTCATTGGCCGCGCATCGATGGACGGTGGATCAGCTTGCCGAGTATCTCTCCACCGGCTGGCACAAATTACACGGGGCGGCGGCAGGCCCGATGGCGGACGTTGCAAAAAATCTCGGCCAGGCTTCGGACGGGGATGTCCGCGCGATCGCGACCTATATCGCGAGCCTCTCGCAACAGCCGCGAACCGCGAACAACGTGCCGCCTACGCCACGCGACAACTTCGTGAAGAACGTGTCCCCGGAAGTGGCGGCGATCTATGCCGGTGCCTGCGCGAATTGCCACAACGACCGAAACGATGTCGGGCCGTCCAAAGCCGTATCGCTCGGTTTTAGCACGGCGGTGCGGCAAGCGGACCCCTCGAACACCGTTCGCGTCATCATGCACGGTATTCATGCCTATCAAACGAACGGCGGTCCTTACATGCCGGCTTTTGACGGCATCCTGACCGACAGACAGATCATTTCTCTCGCGCAATATGTGCGCGCCCGCTACACCGACCAGCCCGAATGGACGGATGTAAAAAAAGAAATCGATAAAGCAAGACGAGAAGGAGTGAGGCCATGACGATTACGCTGAAAGTCAATGGCAAGTCGCACGAGATCGACACCGATGCATCGACGCCGCTGCTCTACGTCTTGCGCAACGATCTCGGATTGCACGGTCCAAAATTCGGATGCGGCTTGGGACAATGCGGCGCCTGTACGGTTCAGGTCGGCGGGCGCGCTATGTTCTCTTGCATCATGCCGATCGCCGCGATCGGCGGGCGCGAGATCACGACGGTCGAAGGACTGCTGGAAAACGGAAAGCCCAACAAGGTCCAGCAGGCTTTCATAGACGAACAGGCCGCGCAATGCGGCTATTGCATCGCCGGCATGGTGATGCGCGCGCAATCATTGCTGCAGACAAATCCCAAGCCCACCGAAGCCGAAATTCGCCAGCACATGCGGCCCAATCTTTGCCGCTGTGGAACTCACGCCGCGATCCTGCGCGCCGTCAAGCGTGCGGCGGCAGCATAAGGGAGGAAGCCATGAACGCGCCTTTCTCGCCTTCACGCAGGGATATCCTCAAAGGGACGAGCGCACTCGTCGTCGCTTTTTCGCTCGCAGGCTCGCGCCTCGAAGCATTCGCACAGAATGCGCCCGCTGCGGCGGCAAAACCCGTTACGCCCGATCAGGTCGATACGTTTCTTGCGATCGATGAAAAGGGCGCCGTCACGGTCTATGTCGGCAAGGTCGATCTCGGCACCGGCGTCCGCACCGCATTCGCCCAGATGATCGCCGACGAACTCGACGTTCCGTTCGAAAAAGTCAGCGTCATCGAAGGCGATACTGCGCTCACGCCCGATCAGGGTCCGACTTACGGCAGCCAGTCGATCCAAAACGGCGGCGTGCAGATCCGCCAGGCGGCGGCAACGGTCAAAGCCGCGCTACTCGATGAAGCCGCGAAGCGGCTAAACGTCGCGAAAGAGGATTTGACCGTGACGAATGGTGCCATCGGCGCCCGGTCGAGCAACCAGACCGTGACCTATGGCGAGCTGATCGGCGGCAAGCAATTTATGCTCAAGCTCGATCCTGCGGCGCCTACGAAAAAGGCCGCCGACTATAAGCTCGTCGGCAAGCCGATTCCCCGTCTTGACGTTCCCGGCAAGATCACCGGCGCATTCACCTACATGCAGGATTTTCGCGTTCCCGGTATGTTGCACGGCCGGGTCGTGCGTCCGCCGGCGCTCGGCGCGAAGCTCACCAATGTTGATGAATCGTCGGTCAAGCAGATTCCCGGCGTGAAGGTCGTTCGCGAGGGGGATTTCCTCGCGGTGGTCGCCGACAACGAATGGAACGCGGTTCGTGCCGCGCGCGAACTGAAATCCTCCTGGTCGAAATCGGAAACTTTGCCTGACGAGAAGAAGCTCTGGGAGCACGTCCGCAACACGAAAATCGTGAAGGACGATGTCACGAGCAATATCGGCGATACCAAAGCCGCCATGGCGGCGGAAGGAAGGAAGCTTTCCGCCACCTACGATTTCGCCATTCACACCCACGGTTCGATCGGACCGTCCTGCGCAATCAGCGAATTCAAGGACGGTAAGCTCACATGCTGGTCGGCGTCGCAAGCAACCCACAATTTGCGCAAGCAGCTTGCGAAGATGTTTTCGATTCCGCTCGGCGACGTGCGCTGCATCTATATCGACGGCTCCGGCTGTTACGGCCGAAACGGCCACGAAGACGCGGCCGCCGATTCCGCGCTGCTCGCGAAGATCACGGGCAAGCCCGTGCGCGTGCAGTGGTCGCGCGCCGACGAGCACGGCTGGGATCCGAAGGGGCCGCCGACATTGATCGACCTGCGCGCCAATCTCGACACCGCCGGTCAAGTTACTGCGTGGGAAGCGGACTTCTTTATCCCGCAAGGCGCGGCCGGCATGGTCGAGTTGGTCGCCGCTTCTCTTTCCAACATGCCGACAGATACGGCGCTTTCACCCGGCGGCATCGTGCAGGATTCTGCGATCGGTTATAAATTTCCCAACATCAAAACGGTTTGCCGCCGGCTGGAAACCACGCCGTTCCGTCCGTCCTGGATCAGGACGCCCGGACGCATGCAGAATACGTTTGCAAACGAGTGCTTCCTCGACGAAATCGCGGCGGCGTTGAATGTCGATCCGCTGGAGCTGCGTATCAAATACACCGATCCAGCCGACACACGCGGCCTCGAAACCTTGAAGCGGCTTGAAAAGCTCTCGAAGTGGGAGAGGCGGCCGTCTCCGCAGAAGAACGTCACCGGCAACGTTGTGAAGGGCCGCGGCGTGAGTTACGTGAAATACGAACTCGTCCGCACCTATGTCGGCGCCGTGGCGGAGGTCGAAGTCGACCGTACAACGGGCGATATCCGGGTTACGAAGTTCTATGTCGTCCATGATTGCGGACAGATCATCAACCCAGCCGGCGTCGAAGCGCAGATCGAAGGTAATGTGATTCAGACCGTGAGCCGCACGCTCAAGGAAGAGGTCACCTTCGACCGCAGCATGATCACGAGCCTCGATTGGGCGAGCTATCCCATTCTCAGGTTTCCAGAAGTCCCCGAGATCGTGATCGAGCTGATCGATCAGCCTGCCGAGAAGCCTTGGGGCGCGGGCGAGCCGACGGCCGCTGTCGTGCCTTCGGCGATTTCGAACGCCGTCTTCGACGCGACCGGCGCGCGGCTTCGGTCGGTGCCGTTCAAGCGCGATAAAGTGAAAACGGCGCTGCAATCGGCTTGATCGGCAGCGCCGCTATTCGCACCGGCCGGTTCGCTGTCAGCTTCCCGGGAGGTCGTGCACGGCGTCGATGAACATGTCCTTCCAGCTGCTGGGCGTCACCGAGATCATTCCGGCGCGGCCCATATACTCGGCCATCATCCCGAGTTTCTGCGGCGTCAGCGTCCAGACATTCACCTTGTCGCGAATGATCTTCTCGGCTTCTTCAACCGAGATTTTCGAATTGTCGGCTTTCACCCACAACGCAGCCGCCGCGGCCGGGTCGTCGTGGATGAATTTTGTCGCCGCACGCGCCGCGGCGAGGAAAGCCTGCACGACCTTCGGCTCGCCTTCGTACAGTTTCGCAGTGCCCCACACGACAATGAAAGTGTGCGGCCCTCCGAAGACGTCGTAACTGTCGAGCACGCGGTGCACGCGCTTGTCTTCGAGCTCCCGGTACATGAAGGGCGCCGAAGTGAAATGCGCCGTGATGCCCGATTGCCCGTTCAAGAGCTGCGCGAGTCCGTCGGGATGACTGAGCGACACCGTCCATTTGTCGAGCCGGTGCGCTTCGCCTTTGCCCCACTCTTTCTCGGCCGCCATTTGCAGGATGATCGCTTGCAGCGCGACGCGCACGGCGGGAAGGGCGATGCGGTCCTTGTCGGTGAAGTCCCGGATCGTCTTCACGTTCGGATTGGTGGTGTTCAGCCACTGCGGCATCGAATTCAGCGCGCAGATACCCTTGATCTTGATGTTGTCCTTCGTGCGCGCCCAAGCGGTGATGAGCGGCCCCGAACCGCCCGACGCGAAATCGAGGTTGCCCGAGATCAGCGCCTCGTTCATCGGCGGCCCGCCGGTGAAGCGAACCCATTCGGTTTTGAGGTCGAGCCCGAGTTTCTTGCCTTCGGACTCGATCAGTTTCTTTTCCTCGATGATCGTGAGCGGCAGGTAGGAAATCCCGTATTGCTTGGCGAGACGCACCACACGCGTTTCCGCGCTCGCACTTGTGACGAAAAACGAAAAAACAAGTACCGCCGCCACGATCGGCCTTTTCAGTCGAACGCCTGTTTTCATGATTCCCTCCCCATCAGTTTATTGTTTTTTTTGAGCCTTGCTTTATGTCGTCAGAATACCTCCGTCGACCGGTATCGTCGCCCCTGTAATGAAGCTCGCGCGATCGGAAGCGAGAAAAACCGCGAGATCGGCGATGTCCGACAGTGACGCCAGCCTGCCGAGCGGAATCCGCGCGAGAATTCTCTTGAGTGCCTCGTCCGTGAGCAATTTGTGCGTCATCGCCGTATTGACGATCGCGGGCGCAATGGCATTCACCGTGATCTTGTCCGGCCCGAGCTCGCGCGCGAGTCCTTTGGTCAGGGCTACGACTCCTGCCTTTGTCGCGGCATAAAGCGTGTTGCCGACCGAGCCTCCGCCACGCTCCGCCGAGACGGAGGCGATGTTGATGATGCGGCCGGAGTGTCGCTGTTTCATTGCGGGAATCGCCGCCTTCACGCAGTACACAATGCCGGCGAGATTTACTTGCGAAACGCGCTCCCACTCCGTGGCCGGAAGATCGGCAACGGGGCCCGTCGACAATAAGCCTGCCGCATTGACGAGAATATCGATATGGCCGTGTTTCGCCGCGATTTTTTCGAATGCGCTCGCCACCGCATCGGCATCGCCCACGTCGAGGGCGATTGATTTTGCACGAAGCGATGCCGCTGTCTTTTCGGCTGCATTTCGATCCCGATCAACGATGCAAAGTTTGCAGCCCTCCGCCGCGAGGGCGCGGGCAATCGCCTCACCGATACCCGAAGCGGCGCCGGTGACGACCGCGATGCGATCCTTCAGGTTCAGTTCCATGGTGAACGCACCGCGGTCATCGATGCCTCCGTCAGCTCTTTTCGGCGTAGCTGTCGACGGCCATGTCGCGTTTATGCGACTCGGTCATCAAGTAGACCGAGAGCGCACTGATGATGCTGACGGCCAGTACATAGAGACAGATCAGCCACGGTTTTCCGCCGCCGAGCGGCAGCAATGCCGTCGCAATGATCGGCGTGAGGCCACTCGCGAAGATTCCCGAGAATTGATAGACGAACGAAATCCCTGTGTAGCGCACACGGGTATCGAACAATTCCGAAAAAAGCGCCGCCTGCGGGCCATAAACCGCCGGATAAATAATCGCGAACGGGATTGTGATCGCGATCCAGATCAGGATCGGGGAGAGCGTTTGCATCAGCCAAAACGCCGGAAATGTCAGTATCCCGATCAGGAGGCCGCCGATGGCGAACAGACGGCGCCGGCCGACCTTATCCGAAATATTTCCGTAGAACGGCAGCATGACGATCATCAGCGCCGACGAAATCATCACGCCGGCGAGCGCCGTCTGGCGCGGAAGCTGCAAGGTGCCCGCAACATAGCCGACGATGAACACGCCGTAGATATTGAAGGTCACGCCTTCGATGTAGCGCGCGCCCAGGCCAAGCAGCGTGTTCTTGCCGTGCGTCTTGAAAAGGTCGAGGACCGGCACGGCGGCTACCTTCTTCTCCTGCTTGATGCGATTGAAGGCGGGGGTCTCGAGAACCTTGAGACGGATATAGAGGCCGATAACGATCAGGATCGCGCTGACCAGAAAGGCGATGCGCCACCCCCACGCGAAAAACTTGTCCTCCGGCAGATAGGAGAGGAAGTAGACCATGCCGGAGCTGAGCAGGAGTCCCGCCGGAACGCCGACTTGCGGCCAGCTTCCATAGAAGCCGCGGCGGCCCGTAGGCGAATGTTCGACCGCCATCAGCACAGCTCCTCCCCATTCGCCGCCCAGCCCGAAACCCTGGCTGATGCGCAGCACCAAAAGCATGATGGGCGCCCAGATGCCCACTTGCGCGTAAGTCGGAAGCAGGCCGATCAGGAACGTGGCAACGCCCATGATCAAGAGCGTGAGGATGAGCACAGCCTTGCGGCCGATTCGATCTCCGAAGTGGCCGAAAACCACTCCGCCGATGGGGCGCGCGATGAATCCGACGAAAAAGGTTATGTAAGCGAGCAGCGTTCCGACAAGCGGATCGTAGTTTGGAAAAAAAAGCTTGTTGAGCGCGAGCGGCGTGACTACGCCGTAGAGAAAAAAATCGTACCATTCGATCGTCGTGCCGACTGCGCTCGCGAACGCGACTGTTGCAGGTGAAATTTTCTCATCGCCCTTTGCATCTCTCACCATGTTTCACTCCCCGTTTGTTTCCCCCGGTGTCAGGCCGCGGGCAGTTGCAGTATTTTTCTCGCTTCCGCCGGGCTTGCCGGATGGCGCCCGTATTTCCCGCAGAGATCGGCGACTCGTTGCACGAGCTCGGCGTTGCTCTTCGCGAGGCGGTCCTTGTCGAATTTGATGTTGTCCTCGATGCCGGTGCGGACATGGCCGCCAAGTTCCAGGCACCAGTGATTGATCTCGAGCTGTGAACGGCCGATCCCCGCCGCCGACCACGTTGCGTCCGGCATCAATTCTTTCAGTTCGGAGACCAAAAATTCCAGAAGCTTGCGGCGCGGCGGCAGTGCGTTCGGAATGCCCATCACGAATTGCACTTGGCACGGCCGTTTCAGGAGCCCGCGGTCGGCCATCGTCCTCGCGTTATAGAGCATCGCGGCGTCAAACACCTCGATCTCAGGCTTGACGTTGTTCTCAAGCATCGACTTCGCGAGATTTTCGACGAGCTCCGGTGTGTTTTCGTAGATAATTTTCGCGAAGTTGACCGAGCCGGTCGCAAGCGAAGCCATGTCGGGCTTCAGATGCAGCATGCTGCCGCGTTGGTTTTGATCGCGGCCGCGGCCGCCCGTGGAGAACTGCACGATCATTCCGGGGCAGTGCTTTTTGACCCCTTCTTGCACTTCCGCGAATAGTTTCGGATCCGAGCTCGGGCTTTCGTCCGGATTGCGCACGTGAATATGCGCGACCGTCGCCCCCGCCTCGAACGCTTCGTGCGTGGATTCGATTTGTTCCGAAGGCGTGACAGGGACCGCGGGCGTATCCGCCTTGCGGGGAACGGCGCCGGTGATCGCTACGGTGATGATTGCAGGTGTGGTCATGCTATTGTTTTGCTGCGTTGGATGAAGTGAAAGGATCGGATGCCGGGCCTGAGCGCCACTTCCTTGAGAAGGGTGACGAGCGGGGTCGAGGCGAGGGGATAGTTCGTGTTGATGGGGCCTGCTGCCTTGAGCGCCTTGTATTCCTTGTCGGAATAGAACGCGGCGAGCAGCAAATCGTCGTCGGAGGCGAACGGACCGCGCTCCCGGCGCACTCTTGGAATTCCCGGCTCCAACAAATCGCCGGGCCGCGCCTTTGTCGGCTCGGCGCCCTGGGTGATGCGATCGAAGAGATTCGGATCGATCGGCCCTGCGATCTCACCGTAGTAGCCGAGCACGTATTTCCGGACTTCGTCCGGAACGGTCGCATAGCGTTCCTTGCCCATGACGTTCAGCACCGCCTGCGTCATGACAAATTGCGCAAACGGGCTCACGATGATCGGATAGCCGAGATCGCAGCGAACGCGCGCCGCTTCTTCGAGCACCTCCGGCAAACGATGCGCGAGCCCTAGCGGCGTGAGCTGCGATTTCAAATTCGAAATCATGCCGCCCGGCATCTGATGCTCGTAGTGGAATTCATCGTATTCGACGATTTGGCCGAGCGGCTTGTCCTCGCGTTTGGCGATATACCGCAAGCGCTCGGCGACTTCTTCGACCGGTGCAAGATCGACGGGAACATCGAAGCCCGCGCGCCGGGCGTTGCGTGTGAACCATTCGGTCGCGGGATGCGACGCGCCGTTGGCGAGCGGGGAGGTGGCGGTGTGAACGACATCCACGCCAAGCTCGATTGCGCGGCAAGCCGTATATGGGGCAAGCCCAGTCAGGCAATGCGAATGCAGATGGAGCGGTAGCCTGCCGCAGACTTTCTTAATGGCGGGTACGAGCGTTTTTGCCCGTTCCGGCGTCAACAGTCCGCTTGCATCCTTGATATAGATCGCATCGACGCCGAGCTTGATCAGCTCTTTCGTTTTGCGGGCATAGTATTCGTCGGTGTGAACCGGGCTCAGCGTGTAAACCACGCCGCCTGCCGTATAGAGCCCCACCTTTTTCGCGGCGCGAACCGGAACGATCATGTTGCGCATGTCGTTCAGCGCGTCGTACGGCGTGTGGTAGCGGATGCCGTTCGCGAAAATCCGCTCGGCCGTGAGCTCCACGATATCGTCGGGAAAGAATTCGAAGGTGAAGAGGCTTTGACTCCGCGTCATCACGATCAGCGGGGTTTTCTTCACCCACCCGCTCAGGATGCGCATGCGCTCCCAAGGATCCTCGCGCAGATAGCGCACGCACACGTCGAAGACCGCGCCGCCCGCAAGATCGATCGCTTCAAAGCCCGCACGATCAAGCCGCGGCGCGAGATCGGCCATCATCGCGGTCGTTATGCGCGTCGCCCACAGGCATTGCGGGGCGTCGCGAAGCGTCACGTCAACGAGTTGGATTGTGCGTTTTTTCATCAGTGCGCTACCCGAAGATTCTCCTCGATCCACCGGGTGTGAATTTCCGCCTGGCCGAATTCCCGCCGGTTCACGAGCTCCGCGTGGAATGGAACGGTCGTTTTCAATCCCGTCACTTGAAATTGCTCGAGCGCGAGCTTGGCGGTTTCGATCGTTGAAGCGCGGTCTTTGCCGCTCACGATCAGTTTAGCGAGCATCGAGTCGTAATAGGGCGGCACCGCGTAGTTTTCGTAGGCGTGACTGTCGACGCGGATGTTTTGTCCGCTCGGCGGCCGCCAGCGCTTCAAGGTGCCGGGCGAGGGCCGGAAATTCTGGCTCGCATCCTCGGCATTGACGCGAAACTCGATCGCGGCGTGGCCGTTCGAAAACATCGAGCCGAAGGAGAGCGGCTCCCCGGCTGCGACCCGGAATTGCTCGCGGATCAGGTCCGTTCCGGTGACCATTTCCGTCACCGGATGCTCGACCTGGATACGTGTGTTCATTTCGATGAAGAAGAATTTTCCGCTCGCCGTGTCGTAGATGAACTCGATCGTGCCGGCGTTCACGTATTTTAGCGACCTGACGAGCGCGACTGCGGCTTCCGCCATTTCGCGGCGGGTTTTCTGATTGATGACGGGCGAGGGGGATTCTTCGATCAGCTTCTGGTGCCTGCGCTGCACGCTGCAATCGCGCTCGCCGAGATGGACGTAGTTTCCGTGTGTCGCCAAACACCTGAATTTCGATATGGCGCACCTGCGGGAAAAAACGCTCGAGATAAATCTCGCCGTTATTGAACGCCGCCTGCGCTTCCGCGGAAGCTTGATCGAACTGCGCCCTGAATTCCTCGGCGCGGTTGACGACCCGCATGCCGCGTCCGCCGCCGCCGCCGCTCGCTTTCAAAAGCTGGGGATAACCGATTGCGCCGGCAGCCGCTTCCGCCGCATCGGCCGAGGTGAATCCGCCTTCGGAACCGGGCACGACCGGAACGCCGATCGAGGCGGCGGCTTGCCGGGCGGCAACCTTGTCGCCCATCTGGGTGATGCATTCGCTGTTTGGCCCGATGAAATTCAGATCGTTTTCCGCGCATAGCTGCGCAAATTTCGCGTTCTCGGCGAGGAAACCATAACCCGGATAGACGGCGTCGCATTTCGTCGCGACGGCGGTTTCAATCAGCGCCGCCGCGTTCAAATAGCTCGCTTTTGGCGGCGGCGGGCCGATGCAAACGGCATGATCTGCCGCCCAGCGATGCGCCGAATTCGCATCCGCAGACGAATAAACCGCAACGCTTTCCAGCGAGAGCTGCCGACAGGCGCGGACTGCCCGCAAAGCGATCTCACCACGATTGGCGATCAACACCCGGCGCAAAGAACGCCTCCCAAGACACGTCACCCCTCTTGCGGGGGATGGACATTCCGACTCTGGCATCTAAAAATCATATTGCAAGACTTTTTGTTTCGGTTTTTGATACAAACCCATGCAGCTTCGAACCGGCACTCCACTTTCGAATAAGAATCGACTGAAAGGCGCCGCCGACCGGCCGGCTTCGACAGAGCCGTCGGGGAAGGCCTTTCCGACGGTCAAAGCCGTTTCGATCCTTGAAGCCATCGCAAGCGCCCGGCGGCCGCTAAGCGTCACGGAGCTGGGCGTGCTTCTCAGTCTTCCCAAGCCGACCGCGCATCGCATCGTGCGGATGCTGGAGAACGAAGGCCTGATGCAGCGCGAGCCCGGCAGCCGCCGATTTGTGCCGGGTCCGCGTCTTGTGCGCCTCGGTCTCGGCATTGTCGGCGCCGCCATGTCGAGCGCACCGCGTCATTCCATTCTGGAAGCGCTTTCACAGAAGATTGGCGAGACCTGCAATTTCGGCATCATCAACGGCAGCCACGTTCTTTATCTCGATCGCGTCGAAGCCGCGTGGCCGCTCGGCTTGCGGTTCGAATCCGGCTCGCACGTGCCGCTCCATTGCACGTCGATGGGTAAGCTGTTCTTGAGCTGGATGCCGAAACGGAAACGGGCGGTGTTGCTCCGCTCCCTGCAACTTCTTCGCTACACGGAGAACACCATTACGGACGTCTCGCGGCTCGAAGCCGAGCTCGAGAAAATCCGCGAAGCGGAAGTTTCCACCGACAATCAGGAATTCCTCGCCGGCGTCGTCTGCGTCGCCGTTCCTGTCCGCGACCAAAACGGGCATCGGGTAGCGGCACTTGCGATTTCCGCGCCGCTCGCCCGGATGTCGCTTGAACAAGGATTGCAGCACGTGCCGCTGATGCAGAAGGCGGCGGAGGAGCTCACGGTTACAATCGAAGAAGAACACAAATCATAGGGAGCGGTTGTGAGCCTGCGTTACGAGGAAATTGCCGAGATTATGAAGATTATCGACAGCAGCTCTTGTGACGAGCTGATTGTCGAAACAGGGGATGTGAAGCTCGTGGTGCGCCGAAATGGCGCGCATGGCGCATCGCCGCCAATTGAGCGTCCGCTAGCCGCATCTGCGGCGTCGTCCGCCGTTGCAGCGCCAAGACCTGCATCTCCCGCACCGGTCGCGCAGCAGGAAAAAATCGAAGCAGGCTCGGGCAAGCTGGAAATCACCGCCCCCATGGTCGGCACGTTTTATCGCGCGCCCAGCCCCGATGCGCCCGCCTTCGTCGAGCTCGGCAGCGTCGTCAAGAAGGGTCAGCCGCTCTGTCTTATCGAAGTGATGAAACTCTTCACCACCATCAATTCGGAATTTGATGGCCGCATCGTCCAGATCGGCGCCGAGAACGGCGAACTGGTCGAATACGGCCGCGTTCTGTTCGTGATCGAACCGGCCTGAAGGAGAAAGCTCGAAACTAAAACGGACAGGAGTGAACCAGCTTCAATTTGCCGTTGCCATTCAACGAAAACAAAACGGGAGGGATGGAATGCAAAAGAAACTGAAATTCAAATTGCTCGCGGCGGGCCTTTTCGCCGGTTTGCTCTGCAGCCTGACGCCGGCTGTCGCGCAGAACGTTACGCAGTGGGGTTGGCCGCAGCCCTACGAAAAAGTTTCGGACAAATCGGTTGCGTGGCTGAAGGAAAAAGGCTGGTGGCCGATCGTCGTCGGCTGGCAAGGCCCGTTCTCCGGCCAGAACACCATCAACGTGGTGATGGACAAGGAAGGGCTCCTCCAAAAGCGCGGGATCGAAGCGAAATTCCAGGTCTTCGCCTCCGGGCCGGAGGTGAACGAATCCGTCGCCGCTGCACGCATTCAGGTGGGTAATGGCGGGAATTTTCCGTTCACATCGCTGCTCGATCGCGGTGTGCCGGTGCGCGCGATTGCCGTGGTCGCACCGAATTTGAAGCACTCTACGGTCGTCCCGCTTGACTCTCCGATCAAGAAACTCGCCGACTTCAAGGGCAGCAATCCGCCCGCGACGATCGGCATCGTCACCGGCTCGTCGTCGGAATTTTATTTTACGCAGGCCGCCGAGGTCGTCGGGTTGCAAATCGGCAAGGACGTCATCCTGAAAAACATGCCGCCCGCCGAGCAATTGCTGATGGTCAAGGGGATCGGCGGGGTCGTCCCGTGGGAACCATCGGTCACAATCATCACGGAAGAGCGCAAGACAGGGCGCGAGATCGACACCATCTTCCCGTACAATTTTTATGAAGGTCGTTTCTATGTTCGGCAGGAATTGATCGACAACGTGCCGGATGTCGTTCAGGCGATTAGCGACGCCTTCATGGAATCGACGCTCTGGATCCGGCTGCATCCTGAAAAGGCCGCCGACTATCTGGCGGCCGAGCCGATGCTGAAAACTTTCGGCAAGGATCTCCTGCTGCAGCAAACGAAGCTCTACAACAATCTCTACAAGCCGACCTACAGCTATCCCTTCGCCAAGATGTGGGGCGAGGAAGATTCCCGCATCGCCAAATGGCTGAAAGAGCGGAACCGCATCACCAAGGCGCTCACGGCGAAGGACTACGAAGCTTCCTTCGACGAGCGTTTCATGCTGAAAACCTATGAAAAGCTCGGCTGGAAAGTTCCCGAGCGCGCGCCGTTCCTGCCCGCGAACTGGGCCGGCAAGATCGGGCAGCTTCCCTATCCGGCTTATGACAATGCTTTGACGCTGAAAGCGCCGCAGCCCTGGCCCGAACCGGGCGATTTGACGAAGCCTTGGACTTTCAACGGCAAGACCTACAATCCCTGAATGAGATGAGGCAGGCGCGGGACTGACCGTCTCGCGCCTCTCGCGGCCATGAGTGAATCGGAAACGCCCATTCAAGAGACACGCATCAATTTGGCGCCTGCGGAACGCACGTCGCCGTCGATCAGCGTGCGCCTCCTTCGCCTTTTCTCCTCACTGCCGAATCTCGGCCTGCTGATTTTTCTCATTATCGCGTGGCAATTGGCGTCGACCGTCTGGCTGCCGAGCATCGACCCGCATATGGCGGTGCTGATGCCGGCGCCGACTTTGATCGCGAAAACCGCGGCCGCGATGATCGCCTCCGGCGAGCTTTTCTATCACTTGACGGCGAGCTTAAAGCGCGAGGCGATGGCGTTTCTATTCTCCGCGGTCGCTATTCCGCTCGGCATCGCCATGGGCTGGTGGCGCCTGGTTTACAACCAGGTTCAGCCGATCATGGAAATCCTGCGCCCGATCCCGCCGCTCGCCTGGATTCCGCTCAGCATTCTGTGGTTCGGGCTCGGCGACGAGCAAAACGAGTTCATTATCTTCCTCGGCATGTTTTTCCCGATTCTCGTGAACACGATTGTCGGCGTGAAAAACATCGAGCCGAACCTCGTGCGCGCGGCCCGCAGCCTGGGCGCGCCTGAATACAAGGTACTTGGCCGCGTCGTGTTCAAGGGCGCGCTGCCGCAGATCATCACCGGCGTTCGCATCGGCCTCGGCGTCGGCTGGATGGCGCTGGTCGCTGCCGAGCTTGTTGGTGCGAATTCGGGCCTCGGCTTCCTCATTAACGACGCCCGCAGCATGTTGCGGACGGACGTGATCGTGGTCGGCATGCTGACGATCGGTTTGATCGGATTGCTGATCGACATCGCGATCCGGATGATAAGCCGCCGCTTGCTCCCCTGGTCGCTGGCACTCGGCAGATAGGGGAACGCGAATGGGCCGTTTGACCGTAAAAGGATTGTCGAAAGTCTACGGCGAGAGCAGCGCCGCCGGCAGCGTGACCGCGCTTCAGAATGTCTCGTTCGAGGTGCCGGACAATCAGTTTTGCTCGATCCTCGGGCACAGCGGTTGCGGTAAGACTACGCTCCTGAATATTGCCGCCGGCTTTGAAAAGCCGACATCCGGCAGCGTGATGGTGGACGGCGAACCGATCCGCACGCCCGGCTGGCAAAATACGATGATCTTTCAGGACTACGCGCTGTTTCCTTGGGCGAGTGTCGCGGACAATATCGCATTCGGGCTCGAGATGAAAAACATGCCGCGCCACAAGCGCCTCGACACAACGCAATATTTTATCGGTCTCGTCGGGTTGAAAGGATTTGAAAATAAATACCCCCATCAGCTCTCCGGCGGCATGCGCCAGCGCGTTGCGATCGCTCGCGCGCTCGCGGTGCGCCCGCAATTGCTTCTGATGGACGAGCCTTTCGCCGCGCTCGACGCGCAAAACCGTGCCTTCATGCAGGACGAGCTCGTCCGCATCTGGCAGCGGGAGCCGAAAACCGTGATGCTGGTCACCCACAGCATCGACGAGGCGATCAAGCTATCCGACTGCATCGCCGTCATGACCCGGCGGCCGGGGAGGGTGAAGGAATTCATCCAGGTCGAATTGCCGCGGCCTAGGGATGAAGACGACGCCGCTTACCTGAAATTGAAGCGCAAGCTGCGCGACCTGATCCATGACGAAATGGAAGAGCAATAATCATGCGGCTTGCAAATCCACGATCTTTGCTAATGCCTTGATAGAAAAGGCTTTCTCGGAATGCCATTAACTTTTCATTAACCTAAGAAAGTAAATGCCGTTTAAGTATGGTTACTAAGCTGTTAATCCGATTGCGGAATATTCGAAGAGCTTGGTACGGGGAACATTCGTTGCGCGTTTCGCCCCGGAGTTTGCGGTCATCGGCTGCCGCTACATAAGCGGCGCGGCTCCTCCGAAACGCTTTTATTGTTTTCCCGTCCTGGCTATCGGCACGGCAAAAGAGCGTGCGCTCTTTTCGCCGGAGAGGGAGCGGCATCGTGACAGCGGGAACATTGACGCTGGTGAGCGGCGAGTCGGGCCGCGGTCATATCCGTTTGGCCGCCGCCGGCGTGTGGACCGCCGAGAACGCGGGCGCCATCGAGCCGCTGATCGAGGCCGCGACCCGTCCCATTCCTTCGCTGAAGAGCATCTCGATCGACACGGCGAATATCGAGCGGCTCGATTCTTTCGGTGCCTGGCTTTTGGAACGCGCGCTCCGCACCTGGAGAGATCGCGAATGCGAAGCGAATATCGTCGGCCTGAAAGACGATTATCGCGGCCTGTTCGAGAAAGTGCACGCCGCAACGCAAAAGCTTCCGCCCCCGCCGAAAAAGCGAAATTCGATCGTCGCGACGCTCGACAGCGTCGGCCGCACCATGGTCGCGGTGTTCGACGACCTCGTGCTGCTTGCGCAAATGGTGGGCTCGGTGATGACGGCTTTTGGGCGTGTGCTGCTGCACCCGTCGCGCTTTCGCTTCACGTCGATGGTCAATCACCTGGAGCGGGTCGGCTGGCATGCGCTGCCGATCATTCTGCTGATCACGGTTTTGATCGGCGCGATCCTCGCACAGCAGGGAATTTTTCACTTCCGTAAATTCGGCGCCGACATTTACGTCGTCGACATGGTGGGCGTGCTTGTCCTGCGCGAACTCGGCGTTTTGATCGTCTGCATCATGATCGCGGGCCGCTCGGGCAGCTCTTACACCGCCGAGTTGGGCGCGATGAAAATGCGCGAGGAAGTCGACGCCCTCCGCACTATGGGCTTCGATCCTGTCGAAGTGCTGATCCTCCCGCGCATTCTCGCAATCGTGATCGCCGTTCCGATTCTTACACTGTTCGGCTCGCTCGCCGCGCTTTATGGCGGCGGTTTGGTTGCCTGGCTCTACGGCGGCATTGCGCCGGAAGTGTTTCTGTCACGCCTCCGGGAGGCGATCAGCATGCAGACTTTCGAAGTCGGCATGCTGAAAGCGCCGTTCATGGCGCTCGTGATCGGCGTCGTCGCCTGCGTCGAGGGCCTGCAAGTGCAGGGGAGCGCCGAGTCGCTCGGCGAGCGTACCACGAACTCGGTGGTGAAATCGATCTTTCTCGTGATCGTACTTGACGGCTTCTTTGCGATGTTCTTCGCCTCAATCGGATTGTAGCGATGGCGAACGCGCGGGAGCCCGTGATTCAAGTCAGGGATCTGGTGGTCGAACTGAAATCGAACCGGATCCTGAACGGCGTCACGCTCGACGTCTATCGCGGCGAGATCCTTGGTTTCGTAGGCGCGTCCGGCGCCGGGAAATCGGTTCTCACGCGCACGATTGTGGGACTTTTGCCAAAAGTTGAGGGCACGATCGAGGTCTTCGGCACCAATCTCGACGGCCTCGACGAGGACCAGCGCCGCGATATCGAGCGCCGCTGGGGAATTCTGTTTCAGCAAGGCGCGCTCTTTTCGTCGCTTACCGTCGGGCAGAACGTCGAATTCCCGATGCTCGAATATCTTGACATCTCTCCAAAACTCATGACCGAAATGGCGATCACCAAGCTCGAAATGGTGGGGTTGAAGCCCGAGGTTTACCGGAAATACCCATCGGAACTTTCGGGCGGCATGATCAAGCGCGTGGCGCTTGCACGCGCGCTCGCGCTAGATCCGGAAATCCTATTTCTAGACGAGCCGACCTCCGGCCTCGACCCGATCAGCGCGCACGAGTTCGACCAGCTCATTCTGACCTTGCAGCGCACCTCACAAATGGCGATTTTCATGGTCACCCACGACCTCGACAGCCTTTATGCCACCTGCGACCGGATCGCGGTGCTGCTCGACGGCAAGATCGGGGTGACCGGCAATATAGACACGATGCTCGCTTCGGAGCAGCCTTGGCTGAAGGCCTATTTCCACGGGGCGCGCGCGCGCGTCGGGCAGCACGGAAAGCAATAGCGGAGGGGATGATGGAACGGAAAGCGAATTATGTCTTGATAGGGTTATTCACTTTCGCCGCGATCGCCGCCGCCTTTGCCTTCGTGTTCTGGATTCATCACACGTCGGACAAGAAGACGGGCGTGGCCTACCGCGTGATTTTCGACGGCGCGGTTTCGGGTCTTCGCGTCGGAAGCTCCGTGCTCTTCAACGGCATCCGCGTCGGCGAGGTGACCGCGCTCCGGCTCGATCCGGAGGCGCCGTCGCAGGTGACGGCGCTCATTGTCGTGAACAAGGCGACGCCCATACGCTCCGACACCTATGTAGGTCTCGAATTTACCGGGCTCACCGGCATCGCCTCGATTTCATTGAAGGGCATTTCGACAACCGCGCCGCTTCTCGAAAAGGAAGAAGGCGAGCCGCCGAGCCTGCGCGCCGACATCAGCGCGAGCCAGGACATGATGCAGGCGGCGCGCGACGTGCTCGCAAAAGCCGACGCTGTGATTGTCGCCAATCAGGAGGATCTGCGGAAGGCGATCCGCAACCTGACGGCGTTCACCGACACGCTCGCGAAGAACTCCGACAATATCGACGAGATTCTGAAAAACACCAAGGACGCGACCGCCTCCGCGAAGGAGCTGATGGTTTCCGGCAAGGAGCTCGTGGAGAACGTCGACAAGCGCACCGACGACATGAGCAAGAATTTCAATACGCTCATGAAAACGGCGACAAAACAGGTCGACGTGATTGGAAAATCCGTTTCGGATCTCGCGAAGAATCCCTCGCGGATCCTCTTCGGCGGCGGCGCTACGCGCTAGGCGACCTGATCCAGCAGGCTCTCGCCGGGCCGGATACGCGTGAATTCCACGGGCTCGTCGCTGATGCTGATTTTATCGCCCTGGAGCCGCGCCTTGGTGTAACGCGACGTGTTCAGATCGGAGGTCTGCGGAAAATCCTCGCGGAAATGTGCGCCGCGGCTGTCCTTGCGATGTTCTGCGGCGGCGCAGATCGCGCGGCTCACCAGCGTCAGGTTTTCGAGATTCAGCCGATCCATCCAGGTGAGGTTGTAGCGGCGGCTCGTGTCTTCGACGCCGCACGCAGCGATATCTTTCGCGAGCGCATCCAGCGCCATCTTGCCGCGCGCGAGCGTCTCGCCCGTGCGCAAAATGCCGATATCGTTCCACATCACATCATATAGATGCTCGCGCATCGCGCTGAGATCGCCGGATTTTTTGCCGAGCGGCGCGAAGGCCCGATCACGCGCGGCTTCGATTGCGGCGCGATCGGGCTCGGGCAGGGCGCTTTTCGGCGCGACGCGCTTGCCCATTACATCGCCGGCAATGCCGCCGAAGACGGTCGAGTTCGCGACACCGTTTCCGCCCAGGCGGTTCGCACCGTGCACGCCGCCGGTGTCTTCGCCCGCCGCGTAGAGGCGCGGCATGGCGGTGGTGCAGTCGGTCGAAAATTCCACGCCGCCCATCATGTAATGTGCGGTCGGAATGACTTCGACGCGGCCGGAGGCCAAATCGAAACCGCAATCGGCGCAGCGCTCGACCATGCCCTTGAAATTCTTGCGGACATTTTCCGGCCCGAGATGGCCCATCTCGATATAGACCCCGCCATGCGGGCTCGCGAAGCCTTTGCGGATGCGGTCCTGAATCGAACGGCTGACGATATCGCGCGTCGCGCGCTCGCCGCGCTTGTCGTAATCGAACATGAAGCGCTTTCCTTCGGAATCGGTGAGATAGCCTCCCGCGCCGCGCAGGCCTTCTTCCAGCACCGTGCCGGTCATGCGGGTGCCTTCGCCCGCGAGAAGTCCGGTCGGATGGAACTGCACCATCTCGATGTCGCGGAGCGCGAGGCCCGCGCGCAGTGCCATCGCAAGCCCGTCGCAGGATTTGTCGCCTGACGGCGTGTGGTATTTGTACATCGTCGGCCCGCCGCCGGTGGCGAGCAACGTTGCGCGCGCTCGCACGAACAGCGGCTCACCGGAACGCATGTCGAGCATCAACACGCCTGTGAGTTCCGAGCCGTCGGCGCTCGGGATCAAGTCGAGCGCGCGATGATCCTCGATGCGGCGGACGTCGCGCCGCCAAACCTGCTCGGCGAGCCGGTTGATGATCTCGATGCCCGTGAGATCGCCCTTGTGCACCGTGCGGTCGAAGGTTTGGCCTGCGAATGCTTTCTGATGAACGGTGCCGTCCGAGTTGCGGTCGAAGAAACAGCCGAGCTCGTTTTCGAGTTCTCGAATCCGCACCTGCGCTTCGGTGACAAGCGTCCAGGCCAGGTCCTGGTTGTTCAGCCACTTGCCGCCTTCGATCGTATCCATGAAGTGCCGCTCGACGGAGTCGCCCTGCGAAAGGGCGACGTTATAGCCGCCTTGCACCATACGGGTGCAGCCGCATTTGCCGAGAAGGCCTTTCACTGCAATCGTCACGTCGAGGTCGGGATTGATTTTCTTCGCATGCAGCGCCGCGAACAGGCCGGCGCCGCCCGCGCCGAGAATGAGGATATCAGTCTCGATCGTTTCCATTTATGCGGCGCCGATCTTTGCGAGTACGTCCCCGCGCTTGGCGGCAGCACCTGCGTTCACATCCGCGTACATGGAGTTTCCATGGGAATCCATGGTGACGAGGAGAGGGCCGAAACCCTTGATGCGGAACTTCCACAAGCTCTCGGGATGCAGATCGTCCATATCTACTTCCTCGATCGCCTCGATCCAGGTCGTTTCCAGCGCCGCGGCACCGCCGACGACGGCGAGATAGGCGCCGCCGAGATCGCGAAGGGCGTCGAGCGTTGCTTGTCCCATGCCGCCCTTGCCGATGATGAGCTTCACGCCTTCGCGTTCCATCAGGGGTCGCGTGAAGCGCTCCATGCGCATCGAGGTCGTGGTGCCGATGCAGAGCGGCTCGTAGCCGGACGAGTTGTCCGGCCGCGGATCGACCTTCTTCACATTCGGCGCGGTATGCACAACGGCGTGCCCCTTGAGATCGAGCCGTGTCTTGCGGCCCTTGTCGAACATCGCGATCAGCGTCGCGTCGCGAATGCCGAACAAGGTTTTTTCCAGCGTTACGGTGTCGCCGACCTTGAGCGCGCGGGTTTGCGCGTCGTCGATCGGCATGTTGAGGACATGATGCGCCATGGCTTCCTCACTCGAACGCAATGCCGCCCGGCGTGATCGTAGCGCTCGCACGCCGCGCCGAATGGCACTGAATGTTGACCGCGACGGGGTTCATCGTGATATGCGTGGCCGCGACCTCGACATGCACGCGGAATGCCGTCGATTTTCCGCCCAGTCCTTGCGGCCCGATGCCGAGCTCATTCACGGCCTCGGAGAGCTGTGCCTCGATCTTCGCGCCTTCTTCGTCGGCGCATTTCGAGCCGAGCGGGCGGGTGGCCGCCACTTTCGCGAGATGCATACAGACATCCGACGTGCCGCCGATCCCGACACCCACGATCGTCGGCGGGCAAACACGGCCGCCGCATTCGATCACCTTGTCGATCACGAAGCGTTTTACGGCGCCGACGCCGTCGGCGGGAATCAGCATCTGAAGAAACGATCCGTTCTCCGAGCCAGATCCCTTTGGGATCATCTCGATCTCAAGCGTTTCGTCGCGCTCGTCGAAATCGATGTTGATGACAGGCACGCCGATGCCGCACGAAGTCTGCTCGTTCTTGCGCGTGATCGGATGCACGACGGAGGAGCGCAGAGGATGCTCGGTCGTCGCCCGCGCGCAGCCCTTGCGGATTGCTTCCTTCATCGCGGCGCCGTCTAGCACGACGTTCTTCCCGATCTTGACGTTGTAGATCGGGATGCCGGTGTCCTGGCAGAGTAGGTTTTTCGTGCGCTCGGCGACCGCGATATTTTCCACCATCGTGCCGAGCACGGTCTTTCCGGTCGCGCTTGTTTCCTCGCGCATCAGCCGGTCGAAGCCTTGCTTGATGTCGCGGGGCAACAGCTTCAGTGCGCGGATATAGAGAGTCTTCGCGACCTCTTCGACTTCCTTGATGTCGACCTGCATGACGGCCTCCCTTACAGCACGAGCGTTGCGCCGGAAACGATCAACAAGACGGCGAGAGCTTGACGGAAGCGCCTGTCGTCGAGCTTACCGAAAAGCTGCCAGCCGATCCAGGTTCCCAAAAGAACCGGCGGCAGGATGGCGGCGAAAAGCACCAGGCTCGTGCGGTCGAAGGCGACGAGCAGGATTCCCGCCACTGTGATCGCTTGGATAACAATGACATAGGGTTGATAGACGGCGCGCGCCATCTCCTTCGACCAGCCGCGCAACTGCGTCCAGATCGTGGGAAGTACGCCCGAATAGCCTCCGATGCCGCCGAGGATGCCGCCGATGAATCCGATTGCGCCATCGGCGGTGCGGCCGCCGGCGGTGAAGCTTGGGAGCTTTGGCGCGAGCAGCGCATAAGTTCCGAACGCCACGAGAAAAACGCCAAGCGCCACTTTCAGCGTGGCGGCGTCGGTATAGGCGAGGAGATAGACGCCGATCGGCACGCCGATGACGCCACCAATGACAAAAGGCGAGAGACGGGAAAATTCGATGTGACGCCTGAGCGGCCAAAGCGTCGTGAGATGCAACAGAACGCCGGACGCGGTGATCAGAATTGCGGAATGCACCGGATCAATCTTGTGCAGCCAGATCGCGGAAGCGGCGAGCCCGAACGCAAAGCCGCTCGCGCCGGCGGCGATGCCGCCGACGAGCGCGCCCAGCCACAGGAATTCCAGCGTTTCCAGGGGTATTCCCGCGATCATGCGATCAGCCCGCATTGAGAATGAAAACAAGGCCGACCGCGAACACCGCGGCGATGCAGGCGGAAAGCATCGCGAGCGTCTTCTCGCGGAAATCGAAAAATTCGATCGCAAGCACCCTGAGTCCGAGCGTCATGTGCACGGCAAGCGCCACCACAATCCCCCATTCCGCGAGTTTGACGAGCGGCTGCCGTGTCAGCTCCAGAAACGCATCGAGCGCGCTCGCGCCGTTCAGCGCGGTCGCCAGCGCGAGAAAATGCAGCGGCAGGAAAATCGCGAGTGCGATCCCGGAGAGGCGATGCAAAATCGCCGCGATAAATCCGCGCTGGGTGTGCGATGCGCGCATCATGCGTATACCGCGTAGACGGCCCGAAAACCGAGAGCGAGCAGTAAAAGCGAAAACAGCACTAGCGCGGCGTCGAGCGAGCGTCCGCGCCACGGCGTCCATTCGCGGATGATGCTGCGCAAGCCGATCGGTGCGTGGATCGCGACCGCGATGACGAACACGCTATAGAACAGCATGAAGGCGGCGTTCCCGTGCGTGCGCGCAAGGATTTCGCCTGCGGTCAGCCCGCCGCGGATCGCATACAGAATCGTCCCGAGATGCACCGCGACCGCGAGCGCGAGCACGAAGGCCGTCAGCCGCTGTGCGACGAAGAGGGCCGGGTTCATGGTTTGCCCCCCAGCGAGCGCCAAAAGACCGCCCGCTTCAGACCCGCGATGGAGTAGGTGGGCGCAAGCGATTTGGGGCAGAACTCGGTACAGCTCATATGCGTATGACAGGCTTGGCAGCCGTCGCTATGCGCGATCGCCTCCAGCCGTTCGGCATTTCCCCGATCGCGCACGTCGTTCACGAGCGTCCAGGCGCGGTTCAGCGCCGCGGGGCCGAGATAGTCCTTGTCCCACGCGACGACGTCGCAGGCGGAATAACAAATCCCGCAGCCGATGCATTCGATATGTTCATCCACTTCGCGGCGCTTTTTGGAGCCGGGCGGCACGATCGCGAAATCTTCCGCCGGTTTGTCGCCGGGCTCGAAAGAGCCTCGGGCTTTTTTCCATTTGTCAAAGAACTGCGTCATCTCGACCGCGAGATCCTTCACGATGGTGAAGTTGCGGAGCGGCTCGAGTTTGATTTTTCGATCGCCGCCGATCACTTCGCTCACACGCGTGCGGCAGGTCCAGCGCGGGCGGCCGTTCACGACCATGGCGCAGGAGCCGCAAATGCCGACACGGCAGGCAAAGCGATAGGAGAGGGTAGGATCCTGCTCGCGCTGGATTTCGGTCACGACATCGAGCACCGTCTGGTGCTCGCGCCGCGGCGTCCTGAATTCCTGAAAGCTGCCTTCTTCCGTGCCTCGCCAGATTTCCACTTCCAGGACGGAATCCGGCGCGGCTCGCTCCATCATGTCTGCATGCCCCACAAATTCACGGTGCGGGCTTCGATGGCGCGGAAAATCACCGACTCGACGAAGAGCCCGATCAGGATGACGGTGAGGAGACCCGAGAACACGGTAGCCGTATCGAGCTCGTTCCGCGCCTCGAAGATGTACCAGCCGATGCCGCCCGAGCGCGACGAGACACCGAACACAAGCTCGGCTGCGACCAATGTGCGCCAGGCGAAGGCCCAGCCGATTTTCAGACCGGCGAGGATCGAGGGAAACGCCGCCGGAATCAGAATAAGCCCGACATAACGCGCGCCTTTCAAGCCTACATTCCGTCCGCCCATGCGCAGCGTCTCGGGCACGGCACGAAAGCCGCTTAATGTATTTAGTGCCACCGCCCACAAGACCGAGTGGATAATGACGAAGACGAGCGACGGCGTGCCGAGCCCGAACCAGATCAGCGCGAGCGGCAGAAGCGCGATCGCCGGCAGCGGATTGAACATCGCGGTCAGTGTCGAGAGAATCCGCGTGCCGAGGCCGCTTGCGACCGCGAAGGTTGTGAATACGGCGGCGATGGCCAGTCCAAACGCATAGCCGATTACCAGCGTCCGCATCGATGTTATCGTGCGGTTGATCAAGACGCCGTTTTTGATGTCGCGGAAAAAGGTACCGATCGTATCGGTGAAGGTCGGGAACAAGAGGGAGTTGTTCAGCCAGCGCGCATAGAGCTCCCAGACCAAAATCAGCACGACGAGGATCGCGAAGCGTTGCACCGTTTCGTTCGTCGCGATCCGCTCGAACAGCGAGAGCGGCCGTTCGACCTCGCCGATCGAACCGGAATCGACGGGTTCGATCTCGAATTCCGGACGTGCGGAAGTATTCGTATTCTGCATCTGACGGCTCACGCGGTTGCGCCTTCTTTTGCGCCGGGTTGCTTCGGCTTTTCGCCGAACAGGAGATTATGGATACGTTTCGACATCGCGCCGAAATCGACATGGTCGATATTGTTGTAGTTCAGCCGGTCGGTATCGAGCTCCGCCCGCACGCGCCCCGGATGCGGCGATAGCACAAGCACGCGCGAGCCGACGAGGATCGCTTCCTCGATCGAATGCGTGACGAACATCACGGTAAAGCGGAGCTGATCCCAGAGCGACAGGAGTTCTTGCTGCATCGAACGCCGGGTGAGTGCGTCGAGCGCAGCAAACGGCTCATCCATCAAAAGAATGTCAGGCTCGAGCGCCATCGCGCGCGCGATCGCGACGCGCATTTTCATGCCGCCCGACAACATATGCGGATAGACGTCCTTGAATTTCGTGAGGCCGACTTTCTCGATGACGGAATTCGCGCGCGCGATCGTATCCTCGCGCGCGAATTTTTTCGTTACCTTCATCGGGAAAAGTACGTTCTGGAAAACAGTCTTCCAGGGCATCAGTTGCTCGAACTCCTGGAAGACCATCATCCGGTCGGGTCCGGGTGCGTCGATTTTGCGCCCCCGGATCGTAATCTCGCCCTCGACCGGCGACATGAATCCCCCGACGGCCTTCAGGAGCGTGGACTTGCCGCAACCTGAAGGCCCGAGGATCACGTAACGGTCGCCTTGGTGAACGGAGAAGTTCACGCGGTACGTCGCTGTCACGAGATGCCGCGGCGTCTTGTATTGCAGCGTGACTCCATTCACCGCAAGCAATGCCTGGGAAGAGGAGGGCGCTGGCATGGACATAGGGCGTACGCTCACATTCACCGTCAGCTTCCCGACTTGTTGTGGATGGCGTCGATATAGACGTCCTTCCAACTCGCCGGTTTTTCGGGGATCATGCCGACGCGCGCCATGTAATCGGCGAAGTCCATGACCTTGCGCGGCGTGGTGGTCCACTCGTTTTCCGGCAACTTGATGATGCGCTCAGCTTCCGCGACGGAGAGCTTGGATTTGTTGTTCTTCACCCAAAGCTCCGCCGCGCCGTGAGGGTCTGACTTGATATATTTCATCGCCTCTTCGAGCGCGGCGAGGAAAGCTTGCGCGACTTTCGGCTCGCCTTTGTAGACCTTTTCGGTCGCCCACACGGAGTTGAAGGTGTGTGGCCCGCCGAGCACCTCATAGCTGTCAAGCACGCGGTGCACCCGTTTGTCCTCGAGCTCCTGATACATGAAGGGCGCCGAGGTGAAGTGCGCTGTGATTTCCGATTTGCCGCTCATCATCTGCGCGAGGCCGTCCGGGTGGCTGAGCGAGACGGTCCACGGGTCGAGCTTGTGTTCCTGTCCCTTGCCGAAGACTTTTTCCGCGGCCATTTGCAGCACGACGGCTTGAATCGAAACGCGAACGGCGGGAAGCGCGATCCGGTCTTTCTCGGTGAAGTCCTTGATGGTCTTCACGTTCGGATTGATCGTGTTGAGCCAAAGCGGCATCGCGTTGATCGCGGCGATGCCCTTGATCTTGATGTTGTTCTTGGTGCGCGCCCACGCCGTCACCAGCGGGCCGACGCCACCGGAGGCGAAGTCGAGATTGCCGGAAACGAGCGCCTCGTTCATGGGCGGGCCGCCGGTGAACTGCAGCCATTCGGTTTTGATATCGAGACCGAGCTTCTTGCCCTCGGCTTCGAGCAGCTTCTTTTCCTCCATCACCGTGAGCGGCAGGTAGGAAATACCGAACTGCTTGGCGATGCGAACGGTACGTTCTTCGGCGTTCGCGCCCGTAACGGCGAAAGAAAGGCCGATGACGGCCGCGAAGAGGGCCAAGCCCCATTTTGATCGAGAAATTCCAGTCATAGCATAACTCCCAGTTCTTTTTTGTAGTTTATATATATCCCCACGTATAATCTGCTATTTTGCGGCGATCGCAACTTATTATTTCGTGGAGGCGTTTCCTCAGTCGATTTTAGGCTCCTCACTTCAGATCGGACAGGTAGTGAAACGTATCAGTTCGGCAGAGAGAAACACGCCATTCCGTCGGCCGCCCGTCGAGCGAATAGGCGGTGCGGTCGATGGCAAGGAGCGGCGTGCCGATCGCGACGCCCAAATGCTTCGCCTCACGCCGCTTGGCTGCGACCGCTTTTAGTTTTTCCGTTGAGCGCGCGATGGTGACGCCGAACTTCGCGCGGTAAAGCTCGTAAAGATTGTTCGGAAGATCGAGTTTTTCCGCGGCCGGAAACAGCGCGTGCGGCAAGGTAATGGTTTCCACAATCGCGGCTTTTCCGCTGAGCGAGCGGACGCGCTCCAGTTGCAGAACGCGGCTGCCGCTGCGGAGTTTCAGGATTTTCGCGGCATCGGGGCTGGCCGGACGGACATCAATGCCGACAAACTTGCTGCTGGGAAACTCGCGCTCGCCTGTGTCGGGCGTCAGCCTGAAAAATTGAAAAATGATGCGCGCATCGTCATGCCGCGCGACGAACGTGCCGCGCCCCTGATGCCGTACGACGAGATTTTCCGCTTCCATCTCGTCGAGCGCTTTCCGCGCCGTGCCGGGCGAAATGCCGAGATCGGCTGCGATTTCCATCTCGCTCGGGATCGCCTGACCCGCTTGCCATGTGCCGTCGTTGATACGGCTGACCAGGATATCGCGCGCCTGCCGGTAGAGCGGGCGAAAGCCGAGCGCGTTATTGCGGGCTTCGATGCGGGCCATGCGGGAAGACGAACTCCATTGACTCTTGACTTATATCTTATAGAAGAATTTCGAACTCGCAAGACAGAGGACGCGCGATGGCTATTCCGCAGTTATTGGTTCACGATAAAAAAGATACGGTCGGCGTGGTGGTGGTCGAGGGCCTCAAGGCCGGGACCGACATGCTCTGCGTTGTGACCGCCGACAATTCTTCCTTCAATCTGAAATCGAAGATGGATGTGCCGATCGGCCACAAGATTGCGCTCACCGACATCAAAAAGGGCGACACGGTCATTAAATACGGGCAGGACATTGGCAAGGCAGTGGCCGATATCGCGAAAGGCGAGCACGTCCACGTTCACAATCTCAAGACGAAGCGGTGGTAATCATGGCGCAGGGCAACGGCAAATCGAACATGAAATTTCAGGGCTGGCGGCGCGAGAACGGCCGCGTCGGCGTGCGTAACCACGTCGTCATCCTGCCGCTCGACGACCTGTCGAACGCCGCCTGCGAAGCGGTCGCGAACAACATCAAGGGCACGCTCGCGATCCCGCACGCCTATGGGCGCCTGCAATTCGGCGAAGATCTCGAATTGCATTTCCGCACGCTGATCGGCACGGGCTCGAATCCGAACGTCGCGGCGGTTGTCGTGATCGGCATTGAGGAGCAGTGGACCAATCGCGTCGTCGAAGGCATCAAGAAAACCGGCAAGCCCGTCACCGGCTTCGGCATCGAACTGCACGGCGATATCAACACCATCGCGCGCGCCTCGCGCGTCGCGAAGGATTACGTACAGTGGGCCTCGGAGCTCAAGCGCGAGGAATGCGATTTATCCGAGCTCTGGATCTCGACGAAATGCGGCGAGAGCGACACGACGACGGGTCTTGCGTCCTGCCCGACCGTCGGCAACATGTACGACAAGCTGATCCCGAAAGGGATCTACGGCGTGTTCGGCGAGACTTCCGAAATCACCGGCGCCGAGCATCTCGCGAAAGCGCGCGCGATTTCGCCGGAAATCGGCGAGAAGTGGATGAACACCTGGCAGGCCTACGAAAACGACGTCATCCAGGCCCACAAGACGAACGACCTTTCGGATTCGCAGCCGACCAAGGGCAACATCGCCGGCGGCCTCTCGACGATCGAAGAGAAGGCGCTCGGTAATCTCGAGAAGATCGGCCGCACCTGCAAATACATCGACGTGCTCGCCCCGGCCGAAACGCCGGCCAAGGGCCCCGGCCTCTACTACATGGATACGTCGTCGGCCGCGGCCGAATGCGTCACCCTGATGGCGGCGGGCGGCTATGTGATCCACACCTTCCCGACCGGGCAGGGCAACATCATCGGCAACCCGATCGTTCCCGTGATCAAAATCAGCGGCAATCCGCGCACGGTGCGGACGATGTCGGAGCACATCGACGTCGACGTCTCGGGCATCCTGCGCCGCGACCAGACGATCCCGGAAGCGGGCGACGCCTTGATCGAGATGATCATGCGTACCGCGAACGGGCGTCTCACCGCCTCGGAAGCGCTCGGGCATCGCGAATTCACGCTGACGAAGCTATACCGCAGCGCGTAATTTGCGCGCATGACCGATATCGTAATTACCGAATCCATCGACGAGGACGCCTTAAAAAGCGTCCTCGCCGGCTTTGATATTCACTACGATCCGAAGCTTTTTCTGCGCCACGAGGATCTTTGCCGCGCCGTCGCGGATGTGCCGGCGCTGATCGTCCGCAACAACACCCAAGTGAACGCGGAGGTCCTCAAGCACGCGAAGAAGCTAGTCGCCATCGGCCGTCTCGGTGTCGGGCTCGACAACATCGACATGGAGACGTGCAAGACGCGGGGGATCGCCGTCTATCCTGCCACGGGCGCGAACACGCAATCGGTGGTGGAATATGTGATCGGATCGATCTTCGTTCTGTTGCGCCGGGCGTTCTTCGCGACACCTGACGTGCTGGCGGGTGAGTTTCCGCGCGCGAAATGGCAGGGCCGGGAGGTGACAGGCAAGCGTCTCGGTATCGTCGGCTTCGGCGCGATCGGCCGCTCGCTCGGTGCGAGTGCATCCGCGCTCGGCATGGAGGTCGTCGGCTACGATCCGTACCTCAAAGCAGGCGATCCGGCCTGGTCGCAGCCATGGGGCAAGGTTGCGGCGCTCGATCTCGACACATTGCTTGCGACAAGCGATGTCGTTTCGTTGCATGTGCCGCTGACTGCTGAGACGAAGGATCTGATCGACCGCAAGGCATTGGCGAAAATGAAACGCGGCGCGATCCTCGTGAACGCCGCGCGCGGCGGTGTCGCGAACGAGAAAGCGGTGGCGGAAGCGCTGCGCTCCGGCCGGCTCGGCGGCGCGGCGTTCGACGTTTTCGTGGAAGAGCCGCTTTCGAAGGAAAAGGCGCAGGTCTTCGCGGATTGCCCGAACCTCATTCTTACGCCGCATGTCGGTGCGGGCACGGCCGAGGCCAATCGCCGTGTTTCGTTTATGGTGGCCGAAAAAATCCGCGATCATCTCGGAGGCAAGTGATGCCGGTGCTGACACTCGCCGAGGCCGAGGAACTGGTCGCCGGCGCGCTCGTAAAAGCGAAAACCGATCCGGAGAACGCGAAAAGCGTCGCGCGGGCGCTCATTGCGGCGGAGGCCGGAGGATTGAAGGGTCACGGTCTTTCGCGCGTCCCGACCTATGCCGCGCAAGCGAAGGTCGGCAAGGTCGATGGCTTCGCGAAGCCGTCGCTCGAATGGAAAAAGCCCGCCGCCGCCGCGATTGACGCCGCGAACGGCTTTGCCTTTCCCGCGGTCGATCTCGCCGTGAAGGAGCTTCCGGCGGCCGCAAGGAAAAACGGAATCGCCGCCGCCGGGATCCATCGCTCGCATCATTGCGGCGCCGCCGGTCATCCGGTGGAGAAGCTCGCGGAAGTCGGCCTGATGGCGCTCATGTTCGCGAACACGCCGGGCGCGATCGCCCCCTGGGGCGGCTCGAAAGCCGTCTTCGGCACGAACCCGATCGCCTTTTCCTGTCCGCTGCCCGGCAGGCCGCCGATCGTGGTCGATCTTTCGCTCTCGAAAGTCGCCCGCGGCAACATTCTTGCGGCAAAACAAAAAAACGAAAAAATTCCGGAAGGCTGGGCGCTCGACGCGGACGGAAAGCCGACGACCGACCCGAATGCGGCGCTGGCGGGCACCATGCTTCCGCTTGGTGACGCCAAGGGCACGGCGCTCGCCTTGATGGTGGAGTTGCTCGCCGCCGGTCTTACGAGCGCGAATTATGCGGCGGACGCATCCTCGTTTCTCGACGCGAAAGGTCCGCCGCCCGGCACCGGCCAGTTGCTCATCGCGTTCGATCCTTCCGCCTTCGGCGGCGGTCTCGATCACTTCGCGGCACTCGCGGCTTCCATCGAAGGGCAGCCGGGAGCCCGGCTTCCCGGCGCGCGGCGGCTCGCGCTACGTGAGAAGGCGAAAGAGAGCGGCCTCACGGTCAGCGACGCGCTGCTCGCCGAAATCAAAGCGATTTAGGCGCGGCGACTTTCTTCTTGTCCTTGATCTCGTCGAGGAAGGCTTGCGCCGCCCTGCTGAAATAGCGTTCGCGGTGACGGAGCACAGTGTAGGGACGCTGCGGCAAGGGGAGGGCAATCGCCTTCAGGCTGCCGGTTTTTAATCCGGCGGCGGCCACGAACTCGGAAATCACCGTCGCCCCGGCGCCGGCTTCGACCGCGGCGCGTACCGCTTCGTTCGACGGCAGTTCCAGAACGATATTCATCCGTTCGATCGAAATCTTCCAGTGCTTTAGCGCTTCCTCGAATTCGGAGCGCGTGCCGGAGCCGACTTCGCGCAACACCCAGCCGGTCGACAATAAATCCGACGAGCTTACGCTTCTGCGCGACGCCCAAGGGTGCTTGCGGCCGACGACCAGCACCAGTTGATCGCGGGCGATCGCCTGCTGCACGAGATGCTCGGCCTCGACCCGCCCCTCGACAAACCCGAGATCGGCGCTCCCGATCTCGACGGCCCGCGCGACCTGCGTCGTATTCCCGTTGACGAGATTGATTTTGATGCGGGGATAGGTCTGGTGAAATTGCACGAGATATTGCGGCAGCCAGTAGCTCGCGATGGTTTGGCTCGCGTGAATCGTCAGCGCGCCGCGCTGTAAGCCGCTCAGCTCGGAGAGCGCGAGCTCCGCCGCCTGCGTGCGCGCGAGCACCGCGCGCGCTTCCGCAAGAAAGATCCGGCCCGACTCCGTGAGTTCGATCCGCCGCCCGACGCGGCTGAACAGCTTCACCGCATGGCGGCTTTCGAGCGCGGCGATCGCGGCGCTCACCGCCGATTGCGTGAGGTTCAGCGATTGCGCGGCCTTGGTGACGTGTTCGCACTCGGCGACGGCGATAAAGACACGGAGTTGTTCGAGGGTCATGACGACTGCTAAACGGAACCGGACTATGCGGCGGAATAGCCGCTAACAAATCAATTCGATTATATACCAAAAACCAATTCACTGGATCGATTATTTCCAAACCCGCGTCTATTGGCCGCTAACTCTGTTAAATTCCGGAAAACGAAACGGCAGCCCGCGTAACGCATTATGAAAGTCATTCAGGAAGCGGATTTCGTTGCCTCGCTTACGGATGCGATGCAATTCATCTCCACCTTTCACCCGTCCGATTTCGTTCGCCATCTGACCGCCGCCTATGAAGCGGAGGAGAGCCCGGCCGCGCGCGATGCGATCGGCCAGATTCTCTACAATTCGCGCCTCGCAGTGCTCGGCCGGCGCCCGATCTGCCAGGACACCGGCGTCGTCAATGTTTTTGTCGATATCGGTATCGGCGCGCGGCTGGAAACGAAGTCTACGGTGCAGGCGCTCGTCGATCGCGCCGTGCGCGCGGCCTATCTTGATGAAAAGAATCCGCTGCGCGCTTCGGTCGTGCACGATCCGCTCTTCAAGCGCGCGAACTCGGGCGACAACACGCCCGCGGTCGTGCACGTCGATATCGTCGAGGGCTATGCGATCGACGTCACCGTTGCCGCGAAAGGCGGCGGCTCCGAAAACAAGGCCTCGTTCAAGGTACTTGAGCCTTCCGAGAGCGTCGCGGACTGGGTCGTAAACACCGTCGAGAAGCTGGGCGCGGGCTGGTGCCCGCCCGGCGTGCTCGGCATCGGCGTCGGCGGCTCCGCCGAAAAAGCGATGCTGCTCGCGAAACGCTCGCTCATGGAGCCGATGAACATGAGCGAGTTGAAGCGCCGCGGTGCTTCGACGCCGGAAGAAAAACTGCGCTTTGAAATTTACGAGCGCGTGAACGCGCTCGGCATCGGCGCGCAGGGTCTTGGCGGGCGCGTTACGGTGCTGGATGTGAAAATCAAATCTTTTCCCACGCACGCCGCGTCTTTACCTGTTGCGCTCATTCCGAACTGCGCCGCAAACCGCCATATCCATTTCCGGCTTGATGGCTCCGGGCGCGCGCATTTCACGCCGCCGGAAATTTCCAACTGGCCCGAGATTGTGCTCGAAAACGCCGCCGCGAGCTTTCGCCGTGTCGATCTCGACAAGTTGACACCCGCCGAAGTGCGAAGCTGGACGATCGGCGAGCGCCTGTTGCTCACCGGCACGCTGCTCACCGGCCGCGATGCCGCGCACAAACGCCTCGTCGAGATGATCCGGAGAGGCGAGAAGCTTCCCGTCGATCTGAAAGGAAAGGCGATTTATTACGTCGGCCCCGTCAATGCCGTCGGCGCGGAAGTGGTCGGCCCCGCGGGCCCGACCACCTCGACGCGCATGGATCGTTTTACCGGCGAACTCCTCGAACACACGGGCCTTCTTGTGATGATCGGCAAGGCCGAGCGCGGGCCCGCCGCGGTCGAATCGATCGCGCGCCACGGTGCCGCTTATCTCATCGCGGTCGGAGGTGCTGCGATTTTGATTTCGAAATCGATCAAGTCGTCGAAGGTGATCGCCTTTCCCGAGCTCGGCATGGAAGCGATCCACGAATTCAGGGTCGAAGAGATGCCCGTGACCGTCGCTGTCGACGCGGCGGGTAATTCAATTCACGAAAGCGGCCCGAAGGCTTGGCGGCGCGCCATCTAATTTTTTGCCATCTGCCGAATCGTTGCGCTGCACAAAATACACGCAACCTGCGGCTTGGGCGGGCAGCGAACCGCTGCCTTTATTTTCAGCAGCAGCATAAGCCACTGAAAATAATCGATTTTCAGCGCCTATGGAACTGGCACGAAGCTTGAAAAGAAGGGGTCGGAAAAACCCTCCCGTGCACAGGAGCATTCGATGGCCGGAAGATCGCAGGGCATAAGTCGCCGCAAAATTTTGAAGGCGGGCGCGGGGACCGCCGCGCTTTTTGCCGCGCTGAAAACCAAATTTCCCTACGGCGTCGGCATCGCGGAAGCGGCCGGCCCCGAAACCACCAAGGCCAATCTCGGTTTCATCGCGCTCACCGACGCAGGCCCGCTCTTCGTCGCGAAGGAGAAGGGGATCTTCGCGAAGTACGGCATGCCCGACGTCGAAGTGCAGAAGCAGGCGTCGTGGGGCGCGACGCGCGACAATCTCGTTCTCGGTTCGGAAGGAAACGGCATCGACGGCGCGCATATTCTCACGCCGATGCCGTACCTGATTTCGGCGGGCAAGGTGACGCAGAACAACGTGCCGACGCCGATGTACATCCTCGCGCGGTTGAACTTGAACGGCCAGTGCATTTCGGTCGCCAAGGAATACATCGATCTGAAGCTCGGCCTCGACACGAAGCCGTTCAAGGCCGCGCTCGAGGCGAAGAAGGCGAGCGGCAAGCCGGTGAAAGCCGCGATGACCTTCCCCGGCGGCACGCACGATCTCTGGATTCGTTACTGGCTTTCCGCCGGCGGCATCGATCCCGACAAGGACATCGAAACGATCGTCGTTCCGCCGCCGCAGATGGTCGCGAACATGAAGGTCGGTACCATGGATTGCTTCTGTGTGTGCGAGCCATGGAACCTGCAGCTTATCCATCAGGGCATCGGCTACACGGCGATCACGACCGGCGAGCTCTGGAACAATCACCCCGAAAAATCCTTCGCCTTGCGCGCCGCCTATGTCGACAAGAATCCGGCAGCCGCGAAGGCGCTGCTCATGGCGGTGATGGAAGCGCAGCAGTGGTGCGAAAACCCGGCAAACGCCGAGGAGCTTTCGACCATCATGGGCAAGAAGCAATGGATGAACGCGCCCTATGACGACATCGTCGACCGCGTGAAAGGAAAATTCGACTACGGCACCGGCAAGGTCGTCGAAAAGCATCCGCATATGATGCGCTATTGGGCGAACCACGCCTCGTATCCGTTCCAGAGCCACGATCTCTGGTTTCTCACCGAGGACATTCGCTGGGGCAAGTTCGAGCCGAGCTTTGACACAAAGTCGCTGATCGGGAAGGTGAACCGCGAGGATCTCTGGCGCGAAGCCGCGAAGGAGCTCGGCATCACCGACATTCCCGCATCGAAGTCGCGGGGCAAGGAAACTTTCTTCGACGGCAAGGTCTTCGATCCCGAGAATCCGGCGGCCTATCTCAAGAGCCTCTCCATCAAGCGCGTGGAAGTCTGATCCTCCCCCTGGGCCGCTCTTGCAGCGGGCGGCCCGTTCTTTTTCGCTAGGAGCTTTTTGAATGAACATGCCAGCCGTCAAAACCGCCAAAGCCGTCGCAGTGCAGACGGAAGCAAGCGTGCTCCCGCTTGCGCCGCGTTTGCAGAAGAGAAGCCGCGTGCTGCGGGATTTGAAGGAACTGCCGGCGAAGATCGTACCGCCGGTCATTGTGATCGCGCTCATTCTGCTCGTTTGGGAAATCTTGTGCCACAAGGCCGGCGCCGCGTTGCCCGCCCCCTCCAAGGTCGTTCGGGAATCGTGGGAGCTGATCGCGAACCCGTTCTACGATCACGGCGGCATTGACAAAGGGCTGTTCTGGCATCTCTCCGCGAGCTTGCAGCGCGTCGCGCTGGGCTATGCGTTCGCGGCCGTGACCGGCGTCGCGCTCGGCGTTCTTGTCGGCCAGTCGACCTGGGCGATGCGCGGACTCGATCCGATCTTTCAGGTGCTGCGCACCGTGCCGCCGCTCGCGTGGCTGCCGCTCTCGCTCGCCGCGTTCCGCGACGGCCAGCCCTCCGCGATCTTCGTCATTTTCATCACCGCGATCTGGCCGATCATCATCAACACTGCGGTCGGCATCCGCAACATCCCGGAGGACTACCGCAACGTCGCGCGGGTGCTGCGGCTCAACCATCTCGAATTCTTCTGGAAGATCATGATTCCGTCGGCGGCGCCTTACATCTTCACGGGGCTTCGGATCGGCATCGGACTTTCATGGCTCGCGATCGTCGCCGCCGAAATGCTGATCGGCGGCGTCGGAGTCGGCTTCTTCATCTGGGATTCTTGGAATTCGTCGCGGCTCTCCGACATCATCGTGGCGCTCGTCTATATCGGCCTTGTCGGATTCATCCTCGACCGCATCGTGGCGCAGGTCGCGAAAATCGTCACCCGCGGCACGGCCGCGAGCTAGCTAAGGGAGATTTCGATGACGGCTTATCTCCAGTTCGACCACATCGACAAGAGCTTCACGCGCGGCTCGGCGGAAACCGAAGTGCTGAAGGAAATCGTGCTCGGCGTCGAAAAGGGCGATTTCGTTTCCATCATTGGCCACTCCGGCTGCGGAAAATCGACGCTCCTGAACATCGCGGCGGGGCTTCTCCCGGCCACGAATGGCGGCGTGCTTCTGGAGGGCGTCGAGGTGAACGAGCCGGGTCCGGACCGCGCGGTGGTGTTCCAAAACCACTCGCTGCTGCCGTGGCTCACCGTCTACGACAATGTGCGGCTCGCGGTGGACAAGGTGTTTTCCGGAACGAAAACCCGCGCCGAGCGCGACGCCTGGACGCTGCACAATCTCGATCTCGTGCAGATGACGCACGCGAAGGACAAGCGCCCCGCGGAAATCTCCGGCGGCATGAAGCAGCGCGTGGGCCTCGCGCGTGCGCTTGCGATGGAACCGAAGGTGCTTCTCCTCGACGAGCCGTTCGGTGCGCTCGACGCGCTCACCCGCGCGCATCTGCAGGATTCGGTGATGGCGATTCACCAGAAGCTCGGCAACACCGTCTTGATGATCACGCACGACGTCGACGAAGCCGTGCTTCTTTCCGATCAGATCGTGATGATGACGAACGGTCCCTCGGCGCGGATCGGCGAGGTGCTGAACGTCACCCTGCCCCGGCCGCGCAGGCGTCTCGAGCTCGCATCGAATCCGATTTACCTCAAGAGCCGCCAGCGCGTGCTGGAGTTTCTGTACGAGCGTCATCGTTTTGTGGAAGCCGCATGAGGTAACGCGGCGAGAGGCGAAGCATGAGCGAACCGCTGGTCGTCATCGGAAACGGAATGGCGGCAGCCCGCTTTGTCAGCGAGCTGGCCGAGATCGCGCTTGGCCGTTACGCGGTCGCCGTGATCGGCGAGGAACCGCAGCTCGCTTACAACCGCGTGCTGCTTTCTTCGCTACTGGCACAGGAAATTTCCCCCGCCGACATCGAATTGAAATCCGCGAACTGGTGGCGCGAGCGCGGCGTGACGCTGCGCTATGGCTGCGCCGCGACGGCGATCGACCGGCTGAAGCGCATCGTCACGCTTGCGGACGGACGGGAGCTCCGTTTTTCGAAACTCGTGATCGCCACCGGCTCGCGCGCGATGAAGCTCGACGTGCCGGGCATGAATCTTCCCGGCGTGCTTACTTTCCGGGATCTCGCAGATGTCGACGCAATCGCGGCCTCCGCCAGTCCCGGTATGCGCGTCGCTGTGATCGGCGGCGGACTGCTGGGGATCGAGGCGGCCTACGGTCTCGCAAGGCGCGGCGCGGCGGTGACGCTCGTCCATCTCATGGACCGGCTGATGGAGCGCCAGCTCGACCCGCAGGCTTCGCAAATGTTGAAGCGTGCGATTGAGGCAAAAGGGGTCCGCGTGTTTCTCAACGCGGAAACCCGTCGCATCGCGGGCGAACAGCGCGCAGCCGGCATTGAACTCGCGGATGGAACCAGCATCGCAGCCGACTTGATCGTGGTCGCCATCGGCATTCGTCCCAATATCGAACTCGCGGAAAAAGCGGGGATCATCACCGACCGCGGCATTGCCGTGAACGACCGGCTGGAGACGAGCGCGCAGGGGATTTTCGCGATCGGCGAATGTGCGCAGCATGCGGGCTATTGCTACGGTCTCGTCGAGCCCGCCTATGAGCAGGCACGCATTCTCGCGCGCCACCTTGCCGGAATCCGCGAGCGCTATCAGGGCAGCGTGCTTTCCACGAATCTCAAAGTATCCGGCGTCAGCGTCTTCTCGGCGGGGAATTTCCTCGGCGGCGCGGGTTGCGAGGAAATCGTTCTCTCCGATCCCGGATTTGGCACGTACAAGAAACTCGTGATCGAGCGCGGCAGGCTCGCGGGCGCGGTTCTCTATGGCGATACGACCGATGCGCTCTGGTACCGCGACCTCATCCGCACCGGCGAACCGGTGCAACCTTTCCGCGGCGATCTCGCCTTCGGGCGCGCCGTCGCGATGGCAGCTTGATCATGTCCGGCGATTTCACCACCGAGCAAAAGCGCTTTCTCGAAGGCTTCACTTCGGGCGTGCAGATCGCGCGCGCCTCGCGCGGACTCGGAATCAAAGATGGCGCTACCGGCCAGCACGAAGGGCCCGACGCGCCGCATCTGATCGCGCAGGACAAGGTCACGGCTTCGGGCGGGAAACTGTCGGATCAGGAAAAATTCAAGCGCGAGGAACATCCCTTTGACGCTTATGAACGCCTGAAAGAGCAGGCGGCAAAGAACGAATTCCCGAAGCCCGCCGACAATTTCCGCTGGCGCTACTATGGGCTTTTCTATGTCGCGCCCGCGCAGAACTCCTATATGTGCCGGCTGCGCATCCATAACGGCATCCTGCGGCACTGGCAGTTCGCGGGCATCGCCGATCTCGCGGAGCGTTATGGCGGCGGTTACAGCCACGTCACGACGCGGGCGAATTTGCAGATCCGCGAGATCGAGCCGAAAAATGCCGTGAACATGGTGGAGGCGATCGTCGATCTCGGGCTCTCCTCGCGCGGCACCGGCGCCGACAATATCCGCAATGTTACCGGCACGCCGACCGCGGGCATCGATCCGCAGGAATTGCTCGATACGCGCCCCTATGCGCGCGAATGGCATCATCACATCCTGAACGAGCGCACGCTTTACGGTCTGCCGCGCAAGTTCAACGTCGGCTTCGACGGCGCGGGCAAGATCGCGGTTCTGGAGGACACAAACGACATCGGCTTCCAGGCCGTGGAGGTGAAGGACGGATTCGGCGTCGAGCCTGGCATCTACTTCCGTCTCGCGCTCGGCGGCATCACCGGCCACAAGGATTTCGCGCGCGATACGGGCGTCGTGCTGAAGCCGGAGGAGGCGACGAAGATTGCCGACGCGATTGTCCGCGTCTTCATCGATCATGGCGACCGCACCAACCGGAACAAGGCGCGGCTGAAATATGTGCTCGACGCCTGGGGCTTCGATAAATTCCTGGCGGCTGTGGAAGAGAAACTCGGCGCCCAGCTCACCCGTGTTCCGGCGGAGGCGGTAGCACCTCGTCCGGTATTCGATCGCACCGCGCATATCGGCGTGCATCCGCAGAAGCAGAAAGGCTTGAACTGGATAGGTGTCGTCTTTCCGGTCGGCAGGATGACGAGCGATCAGATGCGCGGGCTCGCGAAAATCTCGCAGGATTTGGGCGACGGCGATATCCGCCTTACGGTCTGGCAGAATCTTCTCATCTCCGGCGTTGCGGACGAAAACAAGGAAGCCGCGAAAGCCGCGATTGAAGCGCTCGGGCTTGACTGGAAGGCGAGTCCGATCCGCTCCGGCCTCGTCGCCTGCACCGGCAACAAGGGATGCCGCTTCAGCGCCTCCGATACGAAAGGCCATGCCGACGAAATCGCACGCTGGTGCGAGGGCCGCGTCGCGCTCGACAGTCCCGTGAACATTCATCTCACCGGCTGCCACCACTCCTGCGCGCAGCATTACATCGGCGACATCGGCCTGATCGGCGCGCGCGTCGAGACCTCGGAGGAGGGCGAGACGGTCGAAGGCTATCACATCATGGTCGGCGGCGGCTTCGGACCGGACGCCGCGATCGGCCGCGAGCTGTACCGCGACGTGAAAGCAGAAGACGCGCCGAAGACCGTCGAGAAGATGCTGAAAGGCTATCTCGCGAACCGCGCGGACAAGGAAACGTTTCTCGCCTTCACGCGGCGGCACGAAATCGACGCGCTCAAAAAAATATTTGAAGCGGAGGGAAGGAAATGATTGGCCGCGTACTCCTTTTTTCCCCCCCTCTTGGGGGGAGGGTCGGCCGCGTAGCGGCCGGAGTGGGGGTGAGTTTCGCGGGCGGCGCTTTACCACCCACCCGGCAAGCTTCGCTTGCCGGCCTCCCCCGCAAGGGGGGAGGTAAAGAAAGGGCGGGGGGAGCCGAATGAACGCGCGTCCTTCTCTGCCGACGATCATTCCGGAAAGCGCGCCGTTCACGCCCGAGCAGCGCGCGTGGCTGAACGGCTTCTTCTCCGGCTTCGTTTCGCTCGACGACGGCGTCACCGCGCTTTCGCCCGCGGAGTCCGCGTCCTTGATGGGCGCTCAAAGCGGCGATGGTGACGACGGCGAAGCTCCCTGGCACGACCAGACGCTTTCGCTCGCCGAGCGCATGAAGCTCGCCGAAGGCCGCCCGCTTCGCCGCCGCATGATGGCGGCGATGGCGCAGCAGGACTGCGGCCAGTGCGGCTATAACTGCCACGACTATTCCGAAGCGATCGCTTCCAAGAAAGAAGCGCGGCTCAATCTCTGCGTCCCGGGCGGCAAGGAAACCGCCCGCATGCTGAAGCAGCTCTACGAAGAGATCGGCAAGGCGCCCTCGGGGGACGCAGCCAATCTGCGCGCCGTTGCCGAGAAAACCGAGCTCGCGCCGATGGGCGAGCTCGGACAATCGCGCGATAACCCTGCGATCGCGACCTTTCGCTCGCGCACGCTTTTGAACAAGCAAGGCTCCGAGAAGGAAACCTGGCACGTCGAATTCGATTTGTCCGAATGCGGGCTCGAATACACGGTAGGGGATTCCTTCGGCCTGTTCCCGACAAATGACGAAGCGCTCGTCGAAACGATCTGCGCGATCCTCGGGGCCGATCCGCAGAAGAAAATCGGCGGGCGGACACTGCGCGAGGCTCTGTTGCGCGATGTTTCGCTTTCGCCCGCGCCGGACAGCCTCTTTCAGCTTTTCTCGTATCTCACCGGCGGCGAGCGGCGCGCGAAAGCGCAGGCGCTCGCCGCGGGCGAGGATCCGGATGGCGATGCGGCGACGCTCGACGTGCTCGCCGCGCTCGAGAAATTCTGGGGCGTGCGTCCCGATCCCGAAGCCTTCATCGAGGCCTTGGAGCCCTTGCAGCCGCGGCTTTATTCGATTTCCTCGAGCCAGAAATCCAATCCCGGCCGCGTATCGCTCACCGTCGATGCCGTGCGATACAAAATTGCCGGCCGCGAGCGGCTGGGGGTGGCATCCACCTTCGTCGCAAACCGCATCCATCCCGGCGACAAGGTAAAGGTCTATGTGCAGAAGGCGCACAATTTCGGCCTGCCTTCCGATCCCGCGACGCCCATCATTATGGTCGGTCCCGGCACGGGCGTGGCACCCTTCCGCGCCTTCCTGCTTGATCGCATGGTGACCAAGGCGCCCGGCAAGAACTGGCTCTTCTTCGGCCATCAACGGCAGGCCTGCGATTTCTTCTACGAAGACGAATTGACGGGCATGAAAGCGGCTGGCCTGCTCACGCGCCTTTCGCTCGCCTGGTCGCGCGACGGCAGCGAAAAAATCTACGTGCAGGACCGTATGCGCGAGAACGGGCAGGAGCTCTGGGCGTGGCTCGCGCAGGGCGCGCACTTCTATGTCTGCGGCGACGCCAAGCGCATGGCGAAGGACGTCGAGGGCGCGCTGATCGACATTGTCGCGCAATACGGCGCCCGCACCACCGACGAGGCGATCGCTTTCGTCGCGGAACTGAAAAAGCGCGGCCGCTATCAGGCCGACGTCTACTAAACCGATGAACGCCCGCGTCGATCCGCCCGCGGAAGTCCGCACCACTTGTCCCTATTGCGGCGTGGGCTGCGGGATCGTCGCGCGTGCGGGGCAGGAGGGCGTCGAGATCGCGGGCGATCCCGCGCACCCCGCGAATTTCGGCAAGCTTTGCTCCAAGGGCTCGGCGCTCGGCGAGACGCTCGGGCTTGAAGGAAGGCTGCTCTACCCGATGCTGCGCGACGCCTCGGGGGCAATGCATCGCGTGAGCTGGGACGAGGCGCTCGCCCGCACTGCGGACGGATTCCGGAACATCATCCGGCAGCATGGGCCGGACAGCGCCGCCTTTTATCTCTCCGGCCAGTTGCTGACCGAGGATTACTACGCCGCGAACAAGCTGATGAAGGGCTTCATCGGCTCCGGCAATGTCGACACCAATTCGCGTCTTTGCATGGCGTCCTCGGTCGCGGGGCATCGCCGTGCCTTCGGCTCCGATACGGTTCCCGGCAACTACGAGGATCTCGACGAGGCCGATCTGATTGTGCTCGTCGGCTCGAACGCCGCCTGGTGCCACCCGATCCTGTTTCAGCGCATCGTGAAGAACCGCGAGCGCGGCGCGAAAGTTGTTGTGATCGATCCGCGACGCACGGCGACGGCGGAAGAAGCTGATCTCTTCCTGCCGATAGCGCCCGGGATGGACACGGCGCTGTTCTCCGGCTTACTCGTTTATCTCGCCGATCATCGCGCGCTCGATCGCGCATTCATTGAGAGCCACACCGATGGCTTCGACGCGGCGCTTTCGCGCGCGCGCGAAATCGCGCCGGACATCGCGGCGGTTTCCCGCGCGGCGAAACTGGCGGAAGAGGATATCGTAAAATTCTTCGCGCTGTTTTGGGCGAAGGAAAAGAGCGTCACCTGCTACTCGCAAGGAGTGAACCAGTCGGCGCAAGGCACCGACAAGGTGAACGCGATCATCAACTGTCATCTCGCGACCGGCCGGATCGGAAAGCCGGGGGCGGGGCCGTTTTCGTTGACCGGTCAGCCGAACGCGATGGGCGGCCGCGAGGCGGGCGGCCTCGCCAACCAGCTCGCCGCGCATATGTATTTTTCGCCCCAGGAAGTCGATCGCGTCCGGCGCTTCTGGAGCGCACCAAAAATCGCCGAGCGCGAAGGCCTGAAAGCCGTGCAGATGTTCGAGGCGATCGGGCGCGGCGAGGTGAAGGCGCTCTGGATCATGGCGACGAATCCGGCCGTATCGCTCCCGCGTGCGGGCGCGGCGCTGGACGCGCTCAGGGAACTCGAGCTTCTCGTCATTTCCGAGAATGTCGCTTCGAACGACACGCTGAGCGCCGGCGCGCACGTTTTGTTGCCGGCCGCCGCCTGGGGCGAGAAGGACGGCACGGTGACGAATTCCGAGCGCCGCATTTCGCGCCAGCGCGCATTCCTGCCGCTGCCGGGCGAAGCGAAGCCCGACTGGTGGATCGTCTCGCAGGTGGCGGCGAGGATGGGTTTTGCCGAAGCCTTTTCGTATCGAACGGCAGCGGACGTGTTTCGCGAGCACGCGGCGCTTTCCGCTTTCGAGAATGACGGCGCGCGAGACTTCGACCTTGGCGGGCTGACAAAAATTACCGATGCGGAATTCGACGCGCTCGAACCTGCGCAGTGGCCGGTGCGCGGGAACGGCGAGGGAAGGCCGCGTTTCTTCGCGGAGGGCGAATTTTTCACCGCGAACAAAAAAGCGAAATTCGTCGTGCCGGAAAATCCCGCGCTTCGTAGCGCTGCTTCGGCGGATTATCCGTTCACGCTGAACACCGGCCGCGTTCGCGACCAGTGGCACACTATGACGCGCTCGGGGAAAAGCCCGCGGCTTGCTGCGCATCTCCCCGAGCCGTTTGTGGAGATTCATCCGAGCGATGCCGAGCGGCATTCGCTGCGGGATGGCGGTTTCGCGCGGCTGATGACGCCTTATGGCGGTTGCGTGTTGAAGGTTGCTGTCAGCGAAGGCCAGCAGCCCGGTTCTTTGTTCGCGCCTATTCACTGGAGCGCGGCCACGGCTTCCTCGGCGCGGGTGGGTGCGCTGGTGAACCCCGCTGCGGACCCGTTCTCCGGCCAGCCGGAATTGAAGGCGACGCCGGCCGCGATCTTTCCCGTTGAGTTTTCCCAGCGCGGCTTTTTGCTGAGCCGCGAGCCGGTATCGCTTCCGGCTGAAAGCTGGTGGGCGAAAGTCGTGCTCAAACGCGGCTTCGGCTATTTGCTCGCCGCCGATTTCGGAACGGAAACGTGGCGCGGCTTCATGCGCAGGATATTCGGCGTAGCCGACGCCGCCGAATATGTCGACGAACCGGGCGGCGTCTACCGCGCCGCCGTCTTCGCAAACGGGCAATTAAAAGCCTGTCTCTTTATCGGCCCCCGATCCGCCGTGCCGCAATGGAGCGGCGTGAAGGCGCTGTTCGAGAGCGCAGAAATAGGAGAGGCCGAGCGGCGCATGCTGCTTTCGGGCAGGGCGCCGAACGGCGCCGCACCCGGCCCGACGGTCTGCGCCTGCTTCGGCGTCGGACTGAACAGCATCCGCGACGCGATTACGGCGCGCAAAGCGGTCAGCGTCGAGGAAATCGGCAAGCTTCTCCGTGCCGGAACGAACTGCGGCTCGTGCTTGCCGGAGCTGAAAAAAATCGTCGAAACCGCCGCGGGCTGATTATTTCGCGAGGGCCTTTTCGTGATTGCCGAGCCCGATCGCCTTGTAGTCGTAGGTCGGGAAAAATTCGGTGCGATACGCGCCCCAGGCGGTCTCTTCGAGCACGCGGTTCACTTCGCGTAGCCGCGTGGCGGGAAGGCGCAGCGTGATGACCTGACCGATTCCCATGACGATGTTCCAGCTCACGACTTCCATGCCTTCGGGTGGAAACTTCTTGTAGAAGCCCTGCCGTTCGAGCTGGGCGTTCAGCTCGCTGAGCGGCCGAGATTGATCATGCTTGAGGAAAATCGTGAGCAGGATAGCATTGTCCTGCGTCGCCGGAGCGCTTCCGGTCTGCGGCGCCGCGGCGCCTTGCGCCGACGCACGCTCCGCGACCGACGCGCAGGCGAGGGCAGAAATGACGGTCAACGCCGAAAGAAATAGCTTCGCCTGCCGGTTCATGCCGCCTCCACTTGGTTTCCGTTATATAAAAGCCGCGGCGGATCTCGCCGCGGCTCGGGCTCAGGCCGCCGCTGCTTTCTTGCGGTTGGCTTCCAGCCGCGAGTCGACAAGCGCCACGATGCCGTCGATCACCGGATGGCTGAGTCCCTTCTGCTTCGCGATCAGTTGCACGAGCTTGTCCGCGCGTTCGATATAGGGCGCGCCGTTGTTCAGCGCGCGCGCCGCCGAAGCGGGACGGGTGAGGCTTTCGGACGCCGCCGCGTATTTCTCGAACGGCACGAGATCGGAAGGCGCCGCACCCAGCTTCACGCAGAGATCGTTCACGAAATTATAGACCGAGCGTGATTCCTCGATATTGGAGTGCACCGCTTCTTGCGCGGTGCGCATGCCGTCCTTCGTGATGCAGCGATAGTTGCCGGCCAGGAGCATCGCCCATTTCGCGAGCGGCACGAAAATCGAGTCGTGATATTTGAGCTTCACCGGAAGCTCGATCTTGCCTTCCGGCGCATCGAAGCGCACCGCTTCAATGTCGTTCTGCAACTGTTTCAGGATTGCATTGGATTTTTCATCGTCGAAACGCGCCACCTTGAAATTCGTCGGCAGCGTCACCTGCAGCACGTTCACTTTCTCTTCCGGCGGACGCACGGCCTGCGGGTCGGGGCTGCAAAGGGTGATCGAACCCGGCTTGAACGAATCCCACACGCTCGCGTCGGTGTAGGCCGGCTTCAGCGCGTCGTAATTCAGGCCCGGAATGCGCTTCACATATGGAAGCGGCGGCATGTTCATGATCGACATGCAAGGCTTGCCGGATTTCGCGACAGCATCGAGGAGCTCTCGCACGCCGGGCGAGCGATACTGCGGCTCCTGCATTGCGAGTCCAATGAGGTCGTAGTCGCCGGGCTTCACGTCGGCGGGGCCGGCGGCCGAAACCTTGCCGGGGAGCTTCCGCGAATCGATCTCGATCTGCTCCTTGCGGCCGCGCACCGGCATGCGCACACGGAAACCTTCCGCGTTGATCAGGTCGGCTTCGGCTGGAAGGCAGACGAGCTTCACGTTATGGCCGCCGAACATCATCTTGGATGCAAGAAGCGACCCGTACGATGCGCCGAGGATCAAGATGTTGAACTTCGCCATGAGCGTGACTCCGAAAATCAGGTTGTTATTGGCTGCAAAAAGCCGTCCGCGACAATCAGGACGTTGAAATTTGCTGCCCCCTAAGGGCAGTGGGTTCGCATTCCGTTTTGGCCGCATTCCTTCACGGGCGTCTGCCCGTAAAATTTGGGAGGACGATTGTGCGGGATAATCGTCCGTGCGCTCGCTAACGTCAAGTTTTGACGGCGTTGCGTTGCATCCGCTGCAATGCAAATGACCTTTGCCCGCATAGCAACAATTCAATAAGCTGCGGCTTTCCAGCGGGGAAGAAATGGGTTGGGGCAAGTATTTTTCGCGAACGCAATACTGCGCGCTGTTGGCGGGAATTTTTTGGCTGCCTGTTATTCAGGCACAGGCGCAGAACGTTCCCGACGTTCCCGGCGACGACATTTTCGGCTTCACCTCGCCGACCGATATCGGCAACCCCGGCGACAAGGCGTTCGGCAACGAAAACGACGGCCGCTTCGGTAAGCGAAGCGGTTCATACAACGCACTCAACACCAAATACGAATTCAGCCGGACGCTCACGGAGAGCTGGTGGATCGCGGGCTCGCTATTCGGCTCGTATAACCACGCTTTCCAGGTTCCCGGACTCGACAATGTCAATCGCACCGCCTTCGACGGGCTCTCGTTCGAGATCGAACACCGGATTTTGAAGCGCAGCGCCGGAAATCCGTTCGCGATCTCGCTTTCCGTCGAGCCGCGCTGGGGGAGGGTCGACGGCACCGCGGGACAAATGTCGAATTTCTACAATGCCACGTTCAAGCTGTTTACCGACGCGGTGGTCGTTCCCGACAAGCTGTTTTGGGGCGCCAACCTGCAATTCGCGCCGCAGACCGCGCAGGATATTTCCATGCGCAATCATTGGGTCGATTCGTCGTCGACGCTCGCCTCGATGGCGCTCACCGCGCAGCTTTCGCAGAAATTCTTTCTGGGCGTCGAGGCGCGGTATCTTTCCGCGTTCGACGGCGCGTGGCTGAACCGGAATATCGGAAACGCCTTTTACTTCGGTCCGACTTTTCTGTGGCGCATCACCGATAAGATCGTTTTCAACGCCACCTTTCAGCCGCAGCTCTTCGGGCATGCAAGCGGAAGCCCCGATCGCAACCTCGATCTCGAGAATTTCGAGCGGGCGCAATATCGAGTCAAGCTGTCCGTCATGTTCTAGGAATGGACGCAAGAAAGCCCCGGATCGCTCCGGGGCTTTATTCGATCAGCCGAAGGATTGCAGCTTGCGCCAGCCGTGCGAGACATTCGCCTTGAGCTCGCGCCAGTTCGCGCCAACCACGTCCCAGTTGACCATCTGGCGTTCGGTCGTCGGCGCATTGGGACTTAACGACGGCGCGCTTATACTCGCGTCGTGTACATAGGCGACGCCGATCGTAACGGCAACGCCAATGATGAAGCCGAAGATCGTCTGCATGATCCGCTCTCCTCGCTGGAAGTCCTGCTATTAACGCCGGAGGCAGGCGAGGGTTCCGTCAGATGATACAACCTCACCTGAGGAGGCCAGCCGATGTCGCGTTTACGCGACATCGGCATTAAAAATGCGCAAGTCCGCAACAGCGGACTTGCGAAGCGGCCGTCTCGAAGGGTCCGTCCGCGATGTCGGGGGCCTCATGGTTCGAGATGCGCTGCTTCGCAGCGCTCCTCACTATGAGGGTGAAAGCTATAGGCCTAAATTCCTTAGCAATTTCAACGCGAAAAATTTTTTGCGATTCCTTATCCCCAGCCCGCCGGGCGGCCTTATTTTGGGCTCGTCTCGATCCACGAGGGCCGTCCTGCAGGCGTGCTTGGCGGGGATCGGGACCGGCGCCCGCGGGCGCGGCTCGCTGCCGCGCCCGCGGGACGGCATGGGGCCCCGCCTCCGGTCACTACGAGCCGGCGCGAGGAGCTCGCTGACGGAGAGGCTTTCGCCTCACGAAAAGCGCGGCCTATGCCGAGAAATCGCCGCGCTGGAGCGCTGCGAAGCGCCCGCCTCTCGAAAGAGAGGCAAACGGAAGGCCCGATGCGCCGTAGCGGCGCTCCGGCCCCCTCGCTTTCTGAATGAAGCGAGGGCTGTGATGGAAGAATGCCCGGGCGCGTGAAAAACGCGGGCGCGGGAACGATGGAGGCTGCCTAGCGCACGGGGCGCAGTCGAAGCTCGGCGACGCCGGCTGCGACATTTAGTCCGACCTGGCCCTGCACCGAGACCGGCTGCAACGCGATCGTCCGGTCCGAGCCGCCGATCAGAACATTCGCGCCGAGGCCGACGGCGACGCTCGCTTCCGCCGTTGCGCCTACATAATTTCCGGCGAGCGCGCCGATCGGATACGTCGTTGGCGCATAGACCGCCCAGAGCATCTGGCCGGCGCCGGTCGAGCCAAGATCAAGGCCGAATTTCGAGATCGAGCCGATATAGACTTCCTGCGGCGCGTTGTTCACGGGCTTGAAAAGACAGGTGACTTCTTTTCTGGAGGTGACGATGAGTCCGATCCCCGCCGAAACGTCGCAGTCGAGGATACCGACCTGGACGTAGTCGCGGTTCGGCTGCGCATGCGCCGGCGCTGTGACGGCGATAAGCGGCGTGAAAACGAGTGAGACGGCAGACAACAGTTTTACAAAAATTCTCATCATCTCCTCCAATGAACATGAAAATACCTTGCCCGCTTCTAGCGGCCGCCGCGGGGTTAGGCGAGGGGGTCTTTTACCCGCGATCGGCGGTAAGAACGGCGCGCGTCTGGCGATCCGGGCCGATGTCGTCGAGGTCTTCGATCGACATCAGTTCGGCGAGCCGGTTGCGCGCCCGATTGACGCGGCTCTTGATCGTACCGACGGCGCAGCCGCAGATCGCAGCCGCTTCCTCGTAGGAAAATCCCGAAGCGCCGACCAAAATCACCGCTTCGCGTTGATCGTCTGGCAGCTTGTCGAGCGCCGCGCGCAGTTCCTCGAATTCGAGCCGGGTGCTTTGCTCGGGCTGCGATTTCAGGCTGTCGGCATACATGCCTGTCGCGTCCTCGACCTCGCGTTTACGTTTGCGATATTCCGAACGGAAGAGGTTGCGCAAAATCGTGAACAGCCACGCCGACATATTCGTGCCCGGCTCGAATGAGTCGATATTCTTCAACGCGCGCAAAATCGTCTCTTGCACGAGATCGTCGGCACGGTCGACATTGCCGGTTAGCGAAATGCCGAATGCGCGGAGGTTGGGCACCGCCGCGAGAATGCTGTCTCTTGTTTCGTTATCAAGGCTCATGAGTGAGGCCCTTCGCCGCCCCCTTTGTTGTCGTCCAGCCGCTTCAATAATTCGCTGAACCGCTCCGGTACTCCCTCCTTTACGACTTCATCGTACATTGCCCGCAATTGTTGACCGATCTTAATGGTCGCTTCGCGGCTAAGGCCGCCAGGCGCGGGATCTCCCGTTCTTACTCTGTGCATTGGCTTTTCCGGCTTGTCTTTGCTTTGCGTCATCACGAACCCCTCGCGGCGGGAAAGCGCGCCGCCCCTCCGCCCTGCGCACTGGTAGGTAACGCCATGCGAGATAAAGGGTTCCAGCCGAAATGGAACTTTTTTTTGCCCTCCGCGTTAGGCATACTCGTTAACAGCGGATAGGGGATCTAAGTGTCCATTTCTCAGCTAGTTGCGCAGCACTTGCCGTTCCTGCGGAGGTATGCGCGTGCACTCACCGGTAGCCAAAAGTCGGGCGATACCTATGTTGCGGCCGTCCTGGAGGCCTTGATCGAGGAGCCGCAAAGCTTTCCCGGCGAGTACGAGCCCCGCGTCGCATTGTATCGCGCTTTCACCAAGGTCTGGAATTCGGTGGCTGAAGGCGGCCCGTCTTCCGGCGAAGCGAAGGGACTCAATGTCGAGCAACGCCTGACCCAGCTCACACCGCTGACGCGGCAGGCTTTCTTGCTGCTGGGCCTTGAAGGATTCTCGGAAAAGGATGCAGCCGACATTCTCGATATCGACGTCCCGAAGCTCCGGCAGTATCTCGACGAAGCGGGCCGCGAGCTCGCGGCCGAAATCGCCACCGAAGTCCTGATCATCGAAGACGTTCCGCTGATCGCCGTCGACATCGAGGCGCTTGTCGAAAATCTCGGTCACCGTGTCGTCGGCATCGCACGCACGCATCGCGAGGCGGTGCAGCTTGCGCGGGCCAAGCCGCCGGGATTGATTCTGGCAGATATCCAGCTTGCCGACGGAAGCTCGGGGCTCGATGCCGTGAACGAGCTTCTGCAAAGCTTCGAGGTGCCGGTCATTTTCATTACCGCGTATCCGGAACGTTTTCTCACGGGCGAACGTCCGGAGCCGGCATTTTTGATTCCGAAACCGTTTCAACCAGCCACGCTTTCTGCGGTCATCAGCCAGGCGCTGTTTTTCGAGCGCAGCGCGAAACGCCGCGAGCGCCGCGCGAGCTAATGCGATCAGAATCGGAGGAATGAAAAATCGGGTGTGACCGGCTTGCGGCCACACCCGAAAACCGGCCGTGCGGGGGGAGAAGGGGTGGCCGGTCGTAAAGTTAACGCTTAGCGGGGCAACGGGGTTCCGGCATGAGACACGCGGCCGGGCCAAGTATGCGCCCCCTTATTGCTCGCGCCGGAGACTCGATGCAGCTTCGTGAGTAACGAAATGTCGATATCCGCGATTTGGGAAAATCTGGTCTCGCAGCTGACTGCACTGGGCGGACAGAGAGCGGTCGATACGACGATCGCCTTCATCGTTTTTTCGATCGTCATGGGAATTGCCTGGTTTCTCTGGTGGCAGAGAAGCAAATCGCAGACTTCTCACATTCGTTCTCTGGAGACCGAGCAGTTGCGCCTTACGGCCGAGCTCGCGACGCTCTTGCAACGCTACGAGATCGCGCTGCGCGGCTCGAATGTCACGGTTTTCACTCAGGATCGCGACCTTCGCTACACGTCGATCAGCAACGATTTTCTGGGCTACACCGTCGACGAAATTATTGACCGGACCGACGAGGATCTGATTCCGATCGAAAGCCGGGCCGCTGTGACGGAGATGAAGCGCTCCGTCATCGAGACGGGCCAGTCGAAGGACCACGAATTGCAGATTTCCGACGGTCAGATCGAGCGCTGGTACGACTTTCACGTCGAGCCGATCCGCAGCGGAAAGAATAATCGCGTGGACGGCCTCGCTTGCGCGGTCGTCGACATCACTGCGAGCAAGGAGGGCGAGGAGCATCTGCGGCTGTTGATGCGGGAAATCTCCCATCGCTCGAAAAATCTGCTCGCCATCATTCAGGCGATAGCGAGGCAGACTTCAAGATACGCGGTCTCGGTCGACGATTTTTTGAATCAGTTCAACGCGCGCGTGCAGGCGCTTGCGCGCTCCCATGACCTCCTCGTGCAGCAAAACTGGCACGGAGCGGGCTTGCGGGATTTGTTGCGTTCGCAACTTAGTCCGTATGCCGACTCCGAACTCTCGCAAGTCTCGATCAAGGGACCGGCGGTGCTGTTGAAACCGGAGACCGCGCAAAACCTAGGCCTCGCGCTGCACGAGCTCGCGGCGAACGCATCGAAATACGGCGCGCTGTCCGTACCGTCGGGACGGATCGACGTGCACTGGAAGGAGGTGACGGACGGAAAAGGAGAAGGAGTGGAACTTGTCTGGGCTGAACGCGGCGGCCCGACCGTCGGCGTCCCCGAGCGGCGGGGCTTCGGCAGCATGCTGATTCAGCAGAACCTCTCGCGAACGCTCGAATCTGAAGTGGACCTGAAATTCGAACACGACGGCGTGAATTGCAGGATCATGATCCCGCAGCCGCACCTGTACTCTATCGTCCACGAACAGGAGAATGGCCGGCCCTAGCGGAACCCTGGGCCCCTTCGCGGGTTATCGGGCAGCAGTCGTTCCGTAAGGAGGACGCCATGTTCCACAGCAATTCCCTGATTTCCGCGAGCCTTAGCGTGGCTCTGGCGGCGGGCGCGGCTGGCGTTTTCACGATCGCGACGGACACATCCGCCAACGATCAGGCGCAAGTTCAAACCGCGAAATCCAATTCCTTAAGCCGACCCGAGCTTCGTTCGATTTTTTTCGATGCGAAGCCGATCGCCGGAAGCCGAAGGATGACGAATGAAAATGAAATTGTCCCTTCCGGCACTAAACGCGGAATCACGGGCGACCAGATCGCGCCTGAACAGCGCATCAACGACAGTCAGCAGAAGCGTCCGATCACGAATGGCTGCGAGTCGGGTTTGAGCCCGGATCTCTCGCCGACGGCGCCCATACCGGCGGGCCGTTGTCTGACGTAAAATTCGAATATGAAGCGCGGATTCTCGCCGTAGCTGCCGCATGCTAGACGAAGATTTCAGCGCAGCCGGGCGAGCACAGGCGCGTGTTCCGCTCCCACGAAGCCACAATAATGCCTGTTTTGGCCGCCGCAGCCCGCTAGAAGGGTAGTGGCGCCGATGCGGCGCGTAAATTACCATTGCGCAGTTGTTAGGTGGAACCAGCTTGAAGAACGATAACGCGCTTCTGCTTTGGGTCAGCCGGCCCCGATCCTTCGTCGTGCGTTATGGCATCGCGCTGCTCGCCTTTTTGCTTGTGACCGCGATCCGCCTGCTGCTCGACACGATGTTGCCGGCTGCGGCGCCTTTTGCGTTTTATTTTTTGGCGGTTCTGGCGGCCACGGTTGCGGGCGGCGCCGGTCCGGGAATTTTTACAATTGTTCTCTCGGGGCTGTTTTCCTGGCTTCTGTTTATCGCCCGAAGTTTTACGATCGATTTGACGCATCTGCCGCGCATCGAGGATTTGCCCTCGCTCGAATATCTCCTCCGCACGCTTGCAAGCGATGCCAATATCCTCAGTCCCGCGTGGTTGACGAATCTTGCCGTCTTTCTGCTCACCAGCATCCTGCTGTTGATTGCCGCTAATTCCTTTCGCGCCGCGATCATTCGCCGGCGGGCGAGCGAACGCGAACTGGAGGAGAGCGAGCGCCGGTTTCGGATCGTTGCGGACGCAATGCCGCAGCTTGTTTGGTCGGTTCGCCGGGACGGTAGCTACGACTATTATAACCAGCGCTGCATCGAATTCGCGGGCGGACCGCCCGACGAGGACGGAGGAAGCTGGAAGGAGCTCCTTCATCCGGACGACCGCGAACGTACCAGGCAAGCCTGGAGAGAAGCGCTCGGAACCGGCACGCGCTACGAAAACGAGCTGCGCTTTCGCGGTGCCGACGGTCAGTATCATTGGTTTTTGGCGCGCGCCGTCCCTGTGCGCGATGCCGAAGGAAACATCGAGCGGTGGTTCGGATCGAGCACGGATATTTCCGATATCGTCGAGGCCCGTAATGCCCTCGCGCGCATTAACGAGCACCAGGAAAGGCTCGTGGCCGAACGGACGGCCGAGCTCGCCGATGCAAACATTCGCCTCCGCGCAGAGATCGCCGAGCGCGCGCGCGCCGAGGAGGCGCTGCGGCAGGCGCACAAAATGGAAGCGCTCGGCCAGCTCACCGGCGGCGTGGCGCACGATTTCAACAATCTACTCACGGTCGTGATCGGCAATATCGAAGCGATCCAGCGCCGGCTTGGCGCTGATGGAGACGCCCGGCTGCGCGATTACGCAAACTCCGCGATGCAAGGCGGGAAACGCGCGGCGGCGCTGACGCAGCGGCTGCTCTCCTTCGCGCGCGGTCAGCCGCTTGAGCCGCAGGCGGTCGACATCAACGAATTGCTTTCGGGAATGTCGGAGTTGCTCGCGCGCACGCTGGGCGAAAGGGTTTCGATGGAAACCGTGCTCGGCGAAGGGCTCTGGTCGACGGAAATCGATCCCAACCAATTCGAGAGCATTCTCCTTAATCTCGCAGCGAACTCCCGCGACGCGATGCCGGAGGGTGGCAAGTTCACCATCGAAACGAGCAAGGCGAAGCTCGACAAGTCCTTTACCGCCGGTCACCCGGAGCTCAAGCCTGGCGAATATGTCCTCGTGTCCGTTCGCGATACCGGATACGGCATGAGCAAGGAGACGCTCGCGCGGGTGTTCGAGCCGTTCTTCACTACAAAGCCGATGGGACAGGGGACCGGGCTCGGATTGAGCCAGCTTTACGGCTTCATCAAGCAGTCCGGCGGACACGTGAACATAGAGAGCGAGGTCGGCAAAGGGACGACGGTGAAGCTCTATCTCCCGCGCTCCGAAATCGCGCAATCCGCGCTTGTGCCGAAGTTGCGGGAGCTCGCGGCGGAGCCGCCGAAGCAGGACACAGTTCTTGTTGTCGAGGACGACGAAGATGTGCGCCGCTACACCGTGAACATGTTCCACGAACTCGGCTACAGAGTGATTCAGGCGGGCGACGGCTCGGCCGCGCTCCGGCATCTTGAAGCGCATCCCGAAATTCGCTTTTTGTTCACCGATGTCGGCTTGCCCGGCGAATATAATGGCCGCGAACTTGCGGAGGAAGCGTTACGCCGCAGACCCTATTTGAAAGTCCTGTTCACGACCGGCTACGGACTCGACGGTATCATTCACGAAGGCCGCCTCGATGTAGGCGTCGAGCTGATTACCAAGCCGTTCGCTTTCGACGAATTCTCGGAAAAGGTTCGAAAGGTATTTGAGATGCCGCAGAAGGATAAAATTTTGCTGGTGGAAGACGAAGCTATGATCTCCATGGTCACGGCCGAGAACTTGCGCGAACTCGGCTTCGAGGTAGAGGAAGCTGCGAATGCCGCGAGCGCCATGCATGCGGCAAAAGAAAACATTGGCGGCTTCGCAGCCGCGATCATCGATATCGGGCTGCCCGATCGCAAGGGCGACGAACTTGCGACCGAATTGAAAGGCCTGCGCCCTGACTTACCGATCATTATCGCCACGGGTCACGGCGACAAGGCGCTCGATGGCAAGTTGAAAAAGTCGGATGGCCTGACGCTGTTGACAAAACCTTATGACAGCGAAGGTTTGAAAAAAAGCCTCATGGCGATCGGCGTATCGCCGAAGGGGTGAAAACCGTATTCCCGGTCAAGCTGAGCGCTTTCCCCATGGGTTCGTTTTCCGGTACACAGCGCACATGGCTTGCTTCGTTTATATCTTGGGCAGCGGCGGCAAGGGCGGATTTCGCACCTATGTCGGCTGGACGCTGAATATCGAGCGGCGTCTCGCTCAACATAATTCGGGCAAGGGAGCGCGTTCGACGCGCGGCCGCATGTGGTTCTTGCTCTACACCGAGCGACACCGGACAAAACGATCGGCCATGAGCCGTGAATGGCATCTGAAGCGCGATCGGCACTTTCGAAAAAAGCTGCGGCGTGAATTTGAATCGAAACAATAGCGCTGAAAAACCAAACCCCGGGCATGCGCCCGGGGTTTGGTAGAGCTCTTCGCGGTTCGGTTACGGGCAGGGATGCCGGTAGCCGTCATAGCCAAGGAAAGTGCCCGTGCGCGGATCGTAGGACCTGTAACGCTGCATGCAGTAGGCGACCGCATCGTCCGCTACTGGCGCCGGCCCGTAAGCGACAGGCGGACCGTAATAATAGGGGCCAGGACCGTAATAGGGTCCGGGGCCGTAGTAGTACGAATTTGCAATCGCGCTGCCGACGAGTGCGCCGCCGAGGACGCCAGCCGCAATACCCCAACCGCATCCGCGACAACGCACGCTCTCGACATGGGCCATCGGTGCATTCTTGATCGTCGACCCGGCCGTTACGGGCAGAGCGGCGGCCGAGCTGGAAAACGATGCGGCGCTCGCCGAAAGGAGAAGAGCTGCCGCAAGGGCAGAGAGTCGGTTCCTCATGAATTTTTTCTCCATTGTTTTGACCCCCCTTGAATATTGCCAAAGTTCCCGCAGCCCGTCACGCAGCCGATTGTTACGGAAAATTAATATGAAAAGCCCGGAAGATAATCCGGGCTTTTGCGTCAGAATTTGTAGTTGATGCCGCCACGCACAATCTCTTCGTTAAACTTTACGTCCCCGCCACAGACCGCGCAGTTAATTTTTCCGAGATCGACATGAAGGTATTCGGCCTTCACCGACCAGTTCGGCGTGAACGCGTATTCGAGGCCGCCGCCCGCAGTCCACCCGACCTTGGTATCGCTGTTGAAGCCAACGCCCGGCACGCCAGTTTTTACGTTGCCATAAGCGGCGCCGCCCGTGACGTAGGGCATGAGCCGGTCGAAAGCGTAGCCCAAACGCAGCCGGGTCGTTCCGAGCCAGTTACTTTTCGTTTCGCAGCTTCCCAGTACGCAGGGGGTCGAGCCTTTCGCATTGTTCCAGTCGATGTCGCTTTCAACGCCGAAGACAGTCTGACCCCACTGGTAGTTATAGCCGATCGTACCGCCGAGCAGCGCGCCTTCCGGCGATGTGTTGGCGTTTCCCGCGCCGGTGAATTTTGAATCGCCCCAGCCATAGCCTCCGTTCAAACCGAGATAGAAGCCGGTCCAATCGAAAGCGCGATATTGGGTTGTCGTGACCGGAGCGGGCGCACGCGGCGCGGGCCGGGCAATGTCGGCGGCCGTCGCGGCTTGGGTGAAGAAGCCGAGCCCCGTAATCGCCGTGGTCAAGATCAGAGCGCGTTTCATCGATCTCTCCAAAGCGGAAACCGTGTTGACTTTTGTCGGCGGAACTAATGCCTCATTGAGACGGTACCGCGACACAAAGAAGGCGAGAGTTCGGCCTTCCTATGCCGCGGCAGAATTCGTTACTCGGAAATCACGTCAACCACGCGGCTGGTTCTCGGGTCGACCAGCACGAGGCGGTTGTTGACATAGACGTAGCGATAGCGCCGCAATTCGGGCACCTCGATATAGGCGTCCTCCGGGAAATCGTACACGGCAACGTCACGCGGTATCGGCGCGCCGACTTCATAATTCACGACAGGACCCGGTGCCGGCACTACGCGGCGCTCGCGCGTCACCGTGCGATAGATGACGGTGCGCTGCTCGGGGCTCAGGGTGGCCGGCCCGTACGTTTCCGTAGTCGTGGTGATGGTGGTTTGCGCCAGTGCAGCCGCGGGAACCATCGTGAGCACAAGCGCAATCGCTGAATTACGAACCAGATTTGTCATGATCCTACCCTCGCGATCGAACACTCACAGGCCTTAACGTCTTGGGTCGTCGTTAGTTCCTGTTTCGCGCACGGACTGTTGTCTCAGGCGGCTGATAAGCCTTTGCCAATATTCAAAAAACAAGAATCTGTGTCGTTTTCACGCATATATACCGGCTTGCTTTCTTCCCGCTTGTATTTCGCAGAATTCTAGTGCGGAATTATTGTCTGCGCTCTGACCTGGTGCCTGTCGGCGCCGTGGCCGAGCGTCTCAAGTTGCGCCAGCAAGGAGGTCGCAAAATGAAAATTCGTTTTCTCGTTACAGCATGTGCGGCGGCAGCGATCGGGTTTTCCCTTTCGATTTCGACGCCTGCTTCGGCGCAGGATGCCAAGGCCTGCGGCAAGCAGTGGAGCGAAATGACCAAGGAGCAGAAAAAAGGTCTGAAGAAAAAAGACTACATCAAGGATTGCGTCGCGAAGGCTTCGCCCGCACCCGCAACGGCGCCGACGGCGGCTCCGAAAAGCGCCGGTGAGCCGAAAGGCAAGCCGGGACGCCAGGCGATGATCGAGCGCGAGCGCGCTTGCGGCAAGGAGTGGCGTGAAGCGAAAGCCGCCGGCAAAATTCAGCCGGGTCAGAAGTGGCCGCAATACTGGAGCGAATGCAACAAGCGCCTGAAAGCGCAAGGAATGTAAATCTAAAGAAGGGCGGCGGGGAAACTCGCCGCCCGAATTGTTTGCGTAAACGGGAGGAAGCCATGTCACATGATTGGTCAGCCGACGTGAGACGATACGCTCCCAACGCCGATGCGGTCGCGATCAACGCCATCATCAAGTATCTTGGAATCGCGCTGCAAAAGCGGGACTCGTCTCTGGTTGCGTGCGACGACAAAGCCGAGCGCGATCGCATTCGCGATCATTTTCTCAAGAAAAGGCTCGGGCTGACGAACAGCGATGCAGAACTCGACAAGGCTATCATCGAGGTTTGCCAGAAAATGCACGGCGATCATGACAAGTCGCGCATCGCCTTCTATTATTTGCTGGCGGAAAAATTCCACAAACTGGCGACGCTCTGACGCTCGCCGTTTCGCGGCGATTATTTTGTCGCGAGTTTCCCGTTTGGGCTCGCTTGGTCGACCGCCTGCGGCAGATATTTGGCGATTACTTCAAGCGCCTGATCGACGGGAAGCCCCATCGAGCGCGCGATCTGCTGCAATTGTTTATCGTTGAGGGCGGTGCGTAGCTGGTCGGGCGTGACCGGCAGATTACGGCCGTTCGAAATCCACGAGGCTACCTCTTTGTCGAGACCGGCTCGATGCAGCTTGTCGAGCACACCCTGCAAGCCGCCGGTTTTCTGCAATGCCTGCGAGATCAGCTCAGGGTGCTTTTCCAGTTCGCCAATGGCACCGTTAATAATGTCGGCCCAGTCGATCGCCATATGATTTTCTCCTGCAAATATCGCCGGATTTTATGCGATTAACCGGCCTCGCGAGAAGGGCCGAACTTGCCGCACAATAGGGCTATGGCAGCAACCAAAATGCCGCAGATGCGTTATAAAACCGACGAGCCGGCGATCCGGCTGGCGCGGGGGGTTCTCATGAATGCCGAAGAGGCCGCCTGGAAGCGGAAATTTAGGCTCGACATTCGCGATGCCAATCCGCTTGCGACTCCTCATGCCGTCTGGCGCGGCGCGTCGCAGACCGCGACTGTCGGCATGTTTGTGATCTTTTTGGTCGCGGCGCTGTATCTGGCGCGCACGATCTTGCTGCCGATTACGCTTGCGATCGTGATCGGCACCGTGCTCTCGCCGGTGACGAAAGCGGCAAGCCGCATCAAAATTCCTGCGCCGCTGACGGCGGCACTTCTCGTGCTTGGATTTTTCGGCCTCGTCTCGCTCGGAATTGTCATGTCGGCCGATCCGGTGCGCGAATGGATCGGCAAGGCGCCCGAAATCGGCGCGGCGTTAAAACAGAAATTACAGGTGTTCGACGCGCCGCTCGCCGCACTCAACGAGATCCGTCAAACGCTCACGGCATTCACGCGCGGCGGTTCGCCCGAAGTCATTACGGTCGACGTCCGAAGCGGGGTTCTGGAGCCGATGGTTTCCGTGCTCTCGCCCGCGATCGGCCAGCTTCTGATCTTTTTCGGCACGCTCTTTTTCTACCTCGCCGGCCACAACAGCATTCAGCACTACCTAGTCGCGGTCTTCCGTCATCGCGACGCGAAGCTGCGTGCGTTCCGCACCATTCGCGACCTCGAGCATAATCTCGCGAAATACCTGGGCATTGTGACGGTGATCAATTTTTGCATCGGTATCATCGTCGCGATCATCGCCCTCGTGGTCGGGCTGCCGGCCCCGATTGCCTGGGGCGTGCTCGCTTTCGTGCTGAACTATGTGCCCTATATCGGGCCGGGCGCCACGCTCCTCACGCTGTTCGGCGTCGGGCTGATTTCATTTCCATCGCTGAGCTACGCGCTGATCGCGCCGGCCTGTTTCCTTTGTGTTTCGACGCTCGAAGGACAGATCGTGACGCCGAGCGTCATCGGCCGGACGCTGACCGTGAACCCGTTGATGGTCTTTCTTGCGATCGCGTTCTGGGCGTGGCTGTGGGGTCCGTTCGGCGCGTTGCTCGCGAATCCGCTTTTGATCGTCAGCATGGTCATCCTTGAGCATGTCTTCCCGAAGCACGAGGTCACCCTGCCGGAGTGACCTCTTTCGTGCGGATTTTGATTTCCGAAGTGAGCGTCCTGTGCACCGGGCACTTGTCGGCGATTTCCAGAAGCCGCTGTCGCGTTTCAGGGGCAAGATTTCCTTCCAGCGCGATCACGCGATCGATGTGATCGACCATGCCCTCCTTGGTTTCGCAGTCTTTACAATCGGCCGCGTAAATCCGGTCATGTTTCAGTGCGACTTTCACCCGGTCGAGCGGAATTTGCTTCCGGTCGGCGTAGAGGCGGATGGTCATCGACGTGCACGCACCGAGCGCTGCGAGCAACAGATCGTAGGGCGTCGGACCGCTGCCGCGCCCACCTGCCGCAACGGGCTCGTCCGCGAGAAAACGATGCGCGCCTGCGGTGATTTCCTGTTGCAGCTTGCCGCGCCGTGTTTCCGCGACGACAACACCTTGCGTTTCGTCCGTCGCCCCCGCGGCTTGCATCTCGAGATAACGCTCGGCCCAGGCAGCGATAACGTGCGCAACGTAGGCGGCGTCGCTTTTCTTGCTGAGCAGATGGTCCGCACCCGCGAGTGAAACAAAACTCTTGGGGTGCTTTGCCGCGACGAAAATCCTGGTGGCATTCTCGATCCCGACGATTTCGTCCGTCGGCGAATGGAAAATCAGCAAAGCTTTCTTTAGGCCAGCGATCTGCTCGGACAGGTTTTGCCTCCCTATATCTTCGAGGAATTCGCGCGCGATTTTGAACGGCCGGCCGCCGAGCTCGACCTCGACTTCGCCCTCTGCCTTTAGATTTTCGATCTTGTCGCGAAACAGATTCGTCACATGCGCGGCTTCCGCAGGTGCGCCGATGGTGACAACCGCGCGCGCTTCCGGAATCCGGTGCGCGGCCGCGAGCACCGCGGTGCCCCCCAGGCTGTGACCGATCAACAGGGAAGGGGCATGCGCTTTCTCGCGCAGGTGATTCGCTGCCGCGACGAGATCGGCTACATTCGAAGAAAAATGGGTGTTCTTGAATTCGCCCTCGCTGGCGCCAAGGCCTGTGAAGTCAAAGCGCAAGACCGCGATGCCGAGCGAAGTAAGGCCTTCCGCGATGCGTTTTGCCGCATGCACGTCCTTTCCGCAGGTAAAGCAGTGGGCGAACAACGCGTAGGCACGCGGCTCGTTCAGCGGAAGGTCGAGAAGCGCGGCGAGGAGCTCGCCCTTCGTATTGGGAAAATCGAAACGCTGCAACGGCATGACATTTCTCCGCGGCGGAAAACGTCATCGTTGCGCGGAGGGCGCCCGTTGCGCAATGGCTTTACGAAAAAGTGAGCGGCTCAATAGATTCCAGAAGTCGCCCCGCCGTCGACCGCGATCGCCGTGCCGTTGATATGCGCCGCGCGTGGAGAGCATAAAAACAGCGCGAGCTCCGCAATATCTTCCGGCTTCGCGATGCGGCGGAGTCCCGTCTTTTCGATCGCCCGCTGGATCGCTTCCTCGCGGGAAATATTCGCGGCCTTTGCGCGCCTTTCGGCGACCTCGAAAAAGCGGGCTGTCTCGGTCAGGCCGGGATGAATGACGTTGACGTTCACGCCGTCGCGCTTGCCGAGCTCGGCGAGGCCCTTGGAAAAATTCGCGAGCGCCGCGTTGACCGAGCCGCCGATAAGAAAATTTGAATCGGGTGTGCGCGCAGCACCCCCGACGATATTGACGATGTTGCCTTTCGCCATTTTCAGCATCGGCCAGAACAGGCGGGAAAGGCGGACAGCCGCGAAGAATTTCAGCGCGAAGCCGTCGTGCCATTCTTCGTCGTAGAGATCGAAGAAATTGCCGGCTTTGGTGGCTCCGGCGCAATTGATCAGCGCGTCACAGCGTCCGAACCCCGCCGACACGAGTTCGAACAGCGCTTCGCACTTTTCCATCTGCTTGAGATCGCCGGCGCAGGTCACGGGCGCGGGGCCGCTCGTTTTTTTCACGGCTTCGGCGGCCTCCAGGAGGTTTCGCGCGGAGGAGGCGGCGAGCACCGTTTGCGCGCCTTCGCGGGCGAAGGCGATTGCGATCGAGCGTCCGATACCGCGGCTTCCGCCGGTAATTATGACAATCTTACGCTCGAACTCGCCACCCATACGCTCCGCGCCCCCGGTTAGTGTCGTGCGGCGCTGCGAACCTCGTTCAGGACGAAATTGCCGAGCCGTTTGCCGCGATTGCGCAGAATTTGCAGCGGCGTCTTGTCGACGAAATAAGTGAGCAAGATCGAATCCCGGGTCTTTACCTCCGGTCCGACCAGATCGACGGAGTGGTAGGTGTCTTCGTCGACGGCAAAGGCATAACCCGTGTTCGGCGAGAACGACATTTGCGCCACTTTCCTGTATTCCTTCGGGCCGGTCTTCTCATGGAAGATCGTGCCGACGTGATTGATCGATTCATCGCGCGGGAGATATAGCTGGATTGTCATGCCCTTCCAGTGCGTGTCGGGGTGGATGCCGATCTTGTAGCCCGCCACGTCGCGCGTCAGAATCGGAATCGGATACATGCCGACGCGCTCGTAGTTTTCGCCGTGGCGCCGTTTCAGGCCGGGCGCGAGCTTACGAATGAAGGCGTCGCGGACTTTCGGTGAGCAAAGCGCCTTGCCGACGAGATTCCAGAGGTTGCGCTTTTCTTCCGGCAAGTGCCGGATATATTCTGGAAACAGGTCGATCTTCACGCGCGTGCCGCCGCCGTTCATCGTACGGGTCGATTTCGTGCGGCCGGACATCGCCCGGTAGTCCTCCGCGACCGGCATCAGCTCCATCATGCGGGCGTAGATGTCGGCGGGAAAAATATTCTTGAGCTCGAGATGATAGAACGGCTTTTGACCGACATGCGCGGAGTCGACGGCATTCGCGACGTGATCGATCACGCGATTGAGTTCGGCTTTGTCCATGGGCACCACCCGAAATTTCGGCTGAGGTCGTTTGACAAAATCACTAATCGAGCCGTCCGCCAGGTGCAAGACTTCATAAAGGCGCATGACGAAGCTGCTCTTTTCGAACAGTTCCAACGTGTTGCACCGGATTTTTGCGCTGCTAGACTAAGGCTAACTGGAGGAAGCCAAAGAACACTGCCATCTGTCGAGCGCGTTCGCGCGCTCCGGAACGGCGGGAAAGGAGCGCCATGGCGGACGAGCGCGCGGGGAGCGCGTCCGGCCCGCGAGGCCCATCGCCGATGCGCAGACGGCGCCGGCGCTGGTCTCGCTTTGGACGGCAAGAGAGGCCCGGCTCGCGGGCTTTTCCGGCCGGAGTGGAGCAATTTTACGCGGCGCTCGATCTCGGCACCAATAACTGCCGTCTTTTGGTCGCGCATCCGACGCCGCATTCCTTCCAGGTGATCGACGCCTTCTCGCGCATTATCCGGCTCGGCGAAGGACTCTCGCGCACCGGCCAGCTCGCGGAAGCCGCGATCGAGCGCGCAATCGACGCGCTGAAGGTATGTGCGCTGAAACTCGCGCGCCGAAAAAATGTCCGCACCCGCCTGATCGCGACAGAAGCCGCGCGCGCGGCCACGAACAGTGCCGAGTTTCTCTTGCGGGTGAAGCAGGAGACCGGGCTCACGCTCGAGGTCATCGACCGGGAAACGGAAGCGGGCCTTGCCGCCTATGGCTGCGCGCCGCTGCTCGACCCTGGCGCGAGCGGAGCGATTTTGTTCGACATCGGCGGCGGCTCGTCCGAGCTCGTATTGCTCGACAAATCCAACAACGTCGATCGCGGCCCGCCGGTCGCGCGCATGCGGGCCTGGACGTCGCTTCCGATGGGCGTCGTTTCGCTCGCCGAGCGCCACGGCGGTGAAGCGGTTTCGCGCGAAGTGTTCGAGACCATGGTCGATGAGGCCGTGCCGCTCGTCGCCCAATTCGCGCAGGCAGCGGGCGCCGAAGGCGCGAAAGGAATCCATCTGCTCGGCACATCCGGCACGGTGACGACGATCGCGGGCGTCCACCTTGAGCTTCCCCGATACGACCGGAAGATGGTCGACGGCGTCTGGCTCTGTACGAAGGAAGTGAATGCCGTCGTCGAGCGCCTGATCGCAACAAGCTACGCCGAACGCGTCGCGCATCCCTGCATCGGCGCGGAGCGTGCCGATCTCGTGCTCGCGGGCTGCGCAATTTTCGAAGCGATCCGCCGCGTATTTCCCTGCGAGCGGCTCCGGGTCGCCGACCGCGGTTTGCGCGAGGGGATCCTTGTGCAATTGATGCGGGCGGACGGCGCGTGGCGTGAGCCGCGCCTGAGCTAAAGCATGACAACCGACCGCCGCAAGAAAAAGCTGAGGCCTTCGCGCCAGCGCACCGCTTCGTCGCGCGAGTGGCTGCTCCGGCAATTGAACGATCCCTATGTTCGCCGCGCGAAAAGCGAGGGCTATCGCTCGCGCGCGGCCTACAAGTTGATTGAGATCGACGACAAGGCGCGCTTCCTGCGGCGCGGCGCGCGCGTGGTGGATCTCGGCGCCGCGCCCGGCGGCTGGAGCCAGGTGGCGGCTTCGCGCGTCGGCGCAAAGGATGGGAAAGGCAAGGTCGTCGCGATCGACCTTCTCGATATCGAGGCGATTCCGGGCGTCACTTTCATGCAGCTCGATTTTCTCGACGAAGACGCGCCGGAAAAGCTGAAGGAGATGCTGGGCGGCCCCGCCGACATTGTGCTCTCCGACATGGCGGGAAACACCACCGGTCACCGCCAGACCGATCACCTGAAGATCATGGCGCTGGTCGAAACCGCCGCCGAATTCGCCCGCGAGGTGCTCGCGCCGGGCGGCACATTCCTCGCGAAAGTCATTCAGGGCGGCACCGAACACACGCTGCTTTCCGAGTTGAAGAAGAATTTCGCGAGCGTGAAGCACGTGAAGCCGCCGGCGAGCCGCTCGGACTCCGCCGAGCTCTATGTGCTCGCGCAAGGATTCCGCGGTTAAACCTTTCCCGATTCCGGAGGCGGCGCTTCCGGCGGCGGCTCGGCGGTGAGCGCGGCACCCGCGTCGATCGGCAGCGGAATCAGGAGAAAGATCGACGACATCGAAACCAGCGCGACCACGACGAAGGCCCAGCTGAAATCCGTCACGGTTAACACCGGATCGCTCCGCGCGAAGCGCGCGAACTCCAGCATGAGCGCGCCGATCGCGATTCCCGCCGTGATCGATAACTGCTGCGCAACGCTCGTGAAGCTTGTCGCCCGGCTCATTTCGCTGGTGCCGAGATCGGCGAACGCAAGCGAATTCAAGCTCGAGAATTGCAGCGAGCGGAAAAATCCACCCGCGAGCAGCACGGCAAGAATGATCCAGTATGGCGTCTCCGGCCGGAACAGCGCACAGGCCGCGATGAGGCCGCTTGCGACGACGCTATTGATCAACAGTACGCGCTTGATGCCGAAGCGCCGCAAAATGGGTGCGACGCTCGCGCGCATGGTCATCGCACCGATCGCGCTCGCAAAGGTCAGGAGACCCGATTGCAGCGGCGAGAGGCCAAAGCCGATCTGGAACATCAGCGGCAGCAGGAACGGAAGCGCGCCGATGCCGACGCGGAATAGCGCGCCGCCGACCACACTCGCGCGGAAAGTGTCGACCGACAGCAGGTTCAGATCGAGCAGCGGGAAGGACGTGGCGCGTGCGTGCAGTACATAGGCGAAGGTGAAGGCAAAGCCGATGCCCAGCATCGCGAGCGAGATCGAAAGCGGCATGAACTCCTGGCCGATCGTGGTGAGGCCGAAGGCGAGCCCCGCAAGCCCGATGCCGGAGAGTACGAAGCCGCGCGCGTCGAGCGGCGGCACATATTCTTCGCGGATATTTTCGATGTATTTCGTCGCAAGCAGAATCCCGAGAAAGCCGATCGGGATATTGATCCAGAAAATCCAGCGCCACGAAAAATAGGTCGTGATGAATCCGCCGAGCGGCGGCCCGATCAGCGGCCCGACCAGCGCGGGGATCACGAGCCAGGCGAAGGCTGACACATATTCGTGCTTGGGAATCAGGCGCAGCACCACGAGCCTCCCGACCGGCGTCATCATCGCGCCGCCCATGCCCTGCAGGATGCGGTAGATCACGAAGTCGAGAAGCGACGCGGCGAAGCCGCAAAGCGCCGAGCCGAGCGTGAAGACGATAATCGCCAGGCAAAACACCGTGCGCGGGCCGAACCGGTCCGCCATCCAGCCGGAAATCGGGATAAAGACCGCGAGCGTGAGAAGGTAGGAGGTGGGCGCCAGCTTGAGCGCGATCGGGTCCTGGTGCAGGTCGACGGAAATCGCGGGCAGCGCGGTCGAGATCACGGTCGAGTCGAGGTTCTCCATGAACAGCGCGGTCGCGACGATCAGGGGAACGAGGATTTTGTCCGGCACTTTGCTCCGCATGGGGCTGCCTGATAGCGGTTTCGTTTCGTGCTGTCACCGCAAGGGAGCCTTGCCTGCGGCGCAAAGCGTGCCCACATTCGGGAGCGAGGGGAGGTACCCATGATCTATCTGCTCGCGATTTTCCTGCCGCCGCTCGGGCTTTTGCTCAACGGCCAGCCGTTCAACGCGATTCTGAATCTCATTCTGATCGTGCCGTGCTTCTTCCTCGGCCTGATCTTCCATCCGCTTTTGCTGGTGCCGTCGATTCATGCGGTGATCGCGATTTACATGGAACGCGAGAAGCGCCGGCATCGCGAGATCGTGGAGGCGATCCGGCAACACGGCGCGCCGAGGGAGTGGAGGGAGTAGAGCGCATCCCCCTAATCCGTCATCCTGAGGCGCTCGGCGCTTACGCGCCTCGCACCTCAGGATGACGAGTTTGTTGCGGGCAGCCTCCATTGTTCCCGCGCCCGCGCTTCTTCAGCGCGCCCGGGCATTCCTTCATCACAGCCCTCGCTTCATTCAGAAAGCGAGGGGGCCGGAGCGCCGCTACGGCGCATCGGGCCTTCCGTTTGC